>Ga0310811_10002266_pt1 | contig 23977 bp, 14 predicted proteins | sample YCmetagenome_FD_207642 | JGI IMG/M metagenome (GOLD analysis project Ga0310811, IMG submission 207642) | Soil microbial communities from experimental microcosm in Duke University, North Carolina, United States - YC | ecosystem: Engineered > Artificial ecosystem > Soil microcosm > Unclassified ... | reverse complement strand
GTTCGGATTTATCCTGCAATATACGAACAGCAACTATAACATCGTCATGTACACCATGGCGGTGGCGGCCATCGTCTCCGGCGTCTGCTGGCTGTTCCTCGAACCTGATGCCGAGCGCTGATTTTTTCAAAAGAAGGTTTGCACGTGAAGATCGATCTGACTGGCAGGACGGCAATCATCGTGGGCGGCTCCGGCGGCCTGGGCGAGGCCATGGCACACACCATTTCCGGCGCCGGCGCCAATATCGCGCTGGTGGGCCGCAATCAGGCCAAGCTGGACAAGGTGGCCGGTGAGCTGAAGGCCAAGGGCGGCAAGGTCGAGACGTTCACCGCTGACATGACCAGCGAGAGCGACGTCAAGCGGCTGGCCGGCGAGGTCAACGCCAAGTTCAAGGCGCCGCAGATCCTGATCAACTCGGCCGGCATCAATATCAGGAAGTCGGTAACCGACTTCACGCTTAAGGAATTCCAGAGCGTGGTGGATTCCAGCCTGGTCACGACTTTCCTGGCCTGCAACGCTTTCGTGCCCGGCATGAAGGGCACCGGCTATGGCCGCATCATCAATCTCGCTTCCATGATGGCGCATATCTCGCTACCAAACCGCACCGCCTATTCCGGCGGCAAGGCGGGCCTGCTGGGTTTCACCAAGTCCTTGGCATTGGAGCTGGCGATGGAAGGCATCACCGCCAACACCATCTCGCCCGGTCCCTTCCATACCGAGATGAACCTGCCGGTGATCAATGATCCGGAAGCCAATAAGCTTTTCCTCTCCAAGCTGCCGGTGGGCCGCTGGGGCAAGGTGGAAGAGATCGGCGGTCTGGTCTGTTATCTGTGCAGCGACCTGGCCGGCTTCATCACCGGCACCGACATCATCATCGACGGCGGCTGGACTGCTGCCTGATTTTTGGCGCTTAACCGGAGACATACCATGACGACGACGCGGCGGGACGTAATGATGGGCGGCGCCGCGCTGGCGGCCGCCGCAGCGATGCCGGCTTTTGCGCAAGATCGGCCCAAGTCGCCCTTGGGTGTGGCCCAGACGGCGCTGGGGCATTATTTCCGCAAAGCCCGCGGCAACAACCCGAACCAGCGCGGGCCGGCCGATCCCATCGCCACGGTGGATTATGTGCGCAGCCTGGGCGGCGGCGGCGTGCAGATGGCGGTCCCGCTGGACACCGACATCAAGGCACTGCGCGCCAAGCTCGACCAGCATGGCATGATGTTCGAGGGCGATATCCGCCTGCTGGCCAAGCCATCCGACGATCCCGCGCGCTTCGAAAAGGAGCTGCGCATGTACAAGGCGCTGGGCGCGCCGGTGGTGCGTACCGTCTGCTTTGTCGGCCGCCGCTACGAGAATTTCGACAGCATGGAACAGTACCAGGCCTGGCGCACCAACGCGCTGGCGGTGCTGGATGTCTGCGTGCCGATTGCCGACAAGGTCGGCATTCCGCTGGCGATGGAGAACCACAAGGACCGCGTGGTGGACGAGGAAGTGGAGGTGCTGAAGAAATATTCCAGCGCCAACTTCGGCGCCCTGGTGGATTTCGGCAACAACATTGCCATGTGCGACGATCCCATGGACGTGATCGTCAAGCTCGCGCCTTACGTGAAGTCGTGCCACATGAAGAATATGGGCGTGCAGACTTACGCCGATGGATTCCTGCTCTCGGAAGTGCTGTTCGAGAACGGCTTCATGGACATTCCCAAGATGTGGGCGATCCTGAAAAAGTCGAACCCGAAGCTGCAGCCGATGCATGAGCTGATCACCCGCGATCCGCTGAAGGTGCCGGTGCTGACCGACAAATACTGGGTGACCTGGCCGGGGCGCAAAGCCAAGTATCTGCCGCGGACCATGAAGCTGGTGAAGGACCATGCCAGCAGGAAGCCGCTGCCGGTGATCAGCACTTTGCCGGCCGAGCAGCAGTTCGCGGCTGAAGAAAGCAACAATATCCGTTGCTTCGAGTGGGCAAGAAAAGCCCTGGCTTAAGATCGCTGTGGGGCAACCTCCGCGTAACCGGTTATATCATCCGGTTCGGCGGAGGACGTCGGCTGTTTGGCATAAGCCTTCAGATTATACATCCCATCCTTTTGAACATGGCGCTGGGTTAGCAGAAGCCACATGCCATCCAAAGGGTGGCCTGGATCGGAAACCCGCCCTGCAATATGCCCGTCAGGCGCTTCTTCTGCTTCCAGCACAAACGCAATTGGCACTTCAACGCGTGTGTTGTCGGGCGCTCGCCACCCCCAACCATGGATCGGTGTAATCCTCAGCTTCACCGCATCCAATCCGTTTCTTTCCTCTTCATGCGAAGGAACGCGCTACTGCACGGTGAAGTGCATCTGGGTGGTTGAGGTGAAAGTCTCGCCGGGCTTCAGCAAGGTGGAAGGGAAGTTCGGCTTGTTCGGGCTGTCCGGGAAATGCTGGGTCTCCAGCGCGATGCCGTCGGTGGCGCGCAGGGCGGTGCCCGCGGCGCTCACGACGCTGCCATTGAGATTGTTGGAGGAATAGACCTGTACTCCCGGCTCGGTGGTGGAAAGCTCCAGGGTCCGCCCGCTTTTGGGGTCGGTCACCCGCGCCGCCAGGTCCAGCGCGCCCGGCTTTGACTTGCGCAGCACATAATTGTGGTCATAGCCGCGCCCGATCAGCATCTGTGGATCGGGCGAACGCAGATGCGCGCCGATCGGCGTGGGTGTGCGGAAATCGAACGGCGTGCCCGCCACATTGGTGAAGGCTCCGGTCGGCACCTGATAGGGATCGGTCGGTGTCACCTGGTCCGCGAATACGGTCATCACCTGGTTTTCGACATTGCCCGAACCGTTGCCGGCCAGATTGTAATAGGTGTGATTGGTGAGGTTGATCACCGTGGCCTTGTCGGTGGTGGCCTTGTAATCGATCCGGAAGTCGTTGTTGTCGGTCAGGGTATAGGTGACATCGATGGTCACCGCGCCGGGAAAGCCCTGGTCGCCGTCGGGCGAGTTGAGCCGCAGGGTCACGCCGGCATCATTGGCATGCTGGAAGGTGGCGACCGTCTGCAGGATGCGCCGGCTATAGGCCGGCGGGCCGCCATGCAGGGTGACGCCATTGGGATTCTGCGCCAGGTCGTAATGCTTACCGTCGATGGTGAAGCCATGGCCGATGCGGTTGGCATAGCGGCCGGTCAGGGCGCTCATCGGGCCGGTGGCCTCGATCGCGGCCAGATCCTTCTGGCACAGGATGACATTGACCATCTTGCCGTCGCGGCCGGGCGCCTCCACGTCGCAGATGACGCCGCCATAATCCAGCACCTGGGCGCGCATGCCATGATTGTTAGTCATGGTAAAGACATGCACCGTCGCCCCGTCCTTGGTGGTGCCGTAGACTGTATTCTGCACCGTTCCGGCCTGGGCGCTGCCCGCTGCCAGCACCACAAACGCACACGCCATCCGAAGCCGCATTTTCCCCCGCTTTCCTTGCCTTTTCCCTGTGGCTTTTGAGCCCTAATCTATAGTATCCGGCCCGCGCGGAAAAAACATGCCGGCCGAGCGCGGCTGAAGCGGGTTTCGGGGAGTATTCATAGACGGACATGGCGCAGAATTCAGAAAAGCCGCTGATCGTGGTCATGGGCGTGGCCGGTTCGGGCAAGACCACCATCGCCAGCGCTCTGGCCGAGAGGCTGGGCGTGCCGTTCGTGGAGGGCGATTCCCTGCATCCCGCCGCCAATGTGAAGAAGATGGCCAGCGGCATTCCTCTGACCGATGAGGATCGCTGGCCCTGGCTGCGGGCCATCGGTGAGCGCATGGAAGTGGAGCGCTCCACCGGCCACGGCGTGGTGGTGTCCTGCTCCGCTCTCAAGCATGTCTATCGGGACTGCCTGCGCAAGGAAGTGCAGGGCCGGGTCCACTTCATCCTGCTGGATGGATCGCGCGAGCTGATCGGCGAACGCATGAGGAAGCGCAAGGGCCATTTCATGCCGCCGGCGCTGCTGGACAGCCAGTTCGCGACTTTGGAGCGGCCCACCGCCGACGAGCATGCGACGGTGCTGGACATTTCGCACAGCATTCCGTCTCTGGTGACGGAGGCGATGCAAGCTATCACCGCAGAGGCGGCGAGCTGACATAAAGAAGGGGAAACAGGGGTGAGAAAAAGCTTTGTTCTGGGCGCGGGCGCCGTTGCGCTCGCCGCCACATCGGTCCTGGCGCAGAATGCCGCGCCGCAAAAATTCCCCACACCGCCGCCGCCGGTGACGGCCGAAAACAGCATCATCGGGCCCGGTTATGCCGATGCCCCGGAATCGGTCGCCAATCCGGCCGTGCCGCAGGGCGATGTACACGAGCTCATCCTCTATTCGGAGGACAGCAAGATCTATCCCGGCATCGTTCGCATTCACGACATGCAGCGCGATGCGAATGGCAACTATATGGCGCCTCCCGGCGGTCTTTCCGCCCCCGGCCGCTATGAGCGCCATGTCTATGTCTACATTCCCAAGCAGCTTGCTACGGGCACGCCGGCGCCTTTCATGGTGGTGCAGGATGGCCATGGCTATGTGAAGCGCATGGTCAACATGATGGACAATATGATCGCGGCCAAGCGGCTGCCGCCCATGGTGCTGGTCTTTGCCGATTCCGGTGGCAGCGACGCGCAGGGCTCCGAGCGTGGGCTTGAATACGATACGGTCTCGGATCGTTATTCCAACTGGGTTGAACAGGAGCTGCTGCCCGCCGTGACGCAGCGCACCGGCGTGCGCTTCACCACCGACCCGGAAGGCCGCGGCACCCTGGGCGGCTCCTCTGGCGCGGCCGCCGCTTTCACCATGGCCTGGTTTCACCCGGAGCGTTATCACAAGGTGCTGAGCTATTCGGGCACCTTCGTGAACCAGGCCTGGCCGGTCGATCCCGCAACGCCGCGCGGCGCCTGGGAATATCACGATCACCTGATCGCCAAGGCGGCAAAGAAGCCCATCCGCATCTGGATGGAAGTGGGCGAAAAGGACAACCGCTTCGACAACCCCGAAGCGACCTGGCACAACTGGCCGCTCGCCAACAATCGCATGGCGGCGGTGCTGAAGCAGAAGGGCTATGACTATCGCTATGTTTTCGCCATGGGGGCTGGCCATGTCGACAACCGCGTGGTGATGCAGACCTTGCCGGCCGCGATGGAATGGCTGTGGCGGGATTATCCGAAATAGGACCGGCCAAGCCGGAATCGAGCAAACAAATTTGATCGGGGGAAAAATGAAAATCAGACTGACACTCGCGGGCCTGTTTGTTGCGGCGATCCCCGCACTGGCGCAAGCCCCCAATTCGAACCTGCCCAAATTCCCCACGCCGGCGCCGGCGCTGAATGCCGAGACCACCGTCATCCGGCCGCCCTATGCCGACGCGCCGGAATATCAGGTCAACCCGTCCGTGCCGCAGGGCGAGGTGCATGACTTCATCATGTATTCCGAGGAGAGCAAGATCTATCCCGGCATTGTGCGCATCGAGGGCGATCTCGCCAACAAGCGCGATGAATATGGCAACCGGCTGCCCTTTCCGGCCGAGCAGCTCTCCAAGCCCGGCCGTTATGAACGGCATGTCTATGTCTATATCCCCAAACAGGTGAAGCCTGGGGCGCCCTTCATGGTGGTGCAGGACGGTCATTCCTACATCAACCGCATGGCGCCGGTGCTGGACAACATGATCGCCGCCCATCGCCTGCCGGCCATGATCATCGTGGCCCCGGATTCCGGCGGCAGCGACGCGCAGGGTTCGGAGCGGGGCCTGGAATACGACACGCTGTCGGATCGTTATTCCAACTGGGTGGAGCAGGAATTGCTGCCTGCCGTTTCGCAGAAATATGGCGTCACATTCACCAGCGACCCGGAAGGCCGCGCCACCATGGGCGGTTCTTCGGGCGCGATCTGCGCCTGGACCATGGCCTGGTTTCACCCGGAGCGATATCACAAGGTGCTGAGCTATTCGGGCACCTTCGTCAACCAGGCCTCGCCGCAGGATCCCAAAACACCGCGCGGCGGCTGGGAATATCATTCCACCCTGATCCCCAAGACAGCCAAGAAGCCCATCCGCATTTGGATGGAAGTGGGCGAGAAGGACCTGCATTTCGACGACCCGGAAAAGACCTGGCACAACTGGCCGCTGGCCAACAACCGCATGGCCCAGGTGCTGAAGGCCAAGGGCTATGACTATCGCTATGTCTTCGCCATGGACGCACACCATGTCGACAATGCGGTGGTGCGCCAGACCCTGCCGGCAGCGCTAGAGTGGCTCTGGCGGGACTATCCAAAGTCTTAAGCATCCAGGGCTCTTTCCAATATACTGCGGCCATGGCGCGAGGTCCGGCCGGCTCCATTGGTGCGTTGATCCTGCAGGCCGCGGATTTTGTCCGCCAGGGCCAGTGGCAGCAGGCGGACGCGCTATTGGCACGGGTGCTCGCCGCCAATCCGAACGAGCCGGATGGGCTGCAGCTTCTGGGTCTGGTCCGTGAAAGCCAGGGCCGGCTTGGCGACGCGGAGCAGCTTTTTCGCCGGTCTCTTTCCGTCCGTCCAAACCAATCACAGGTGCAAGTTCATCTGGGCCGGGTGCTGGCGCAATCAGGCCGGCACCAGGAAGCGATCGATCAACTTGAGGCGGCGGGGCGCGCGCAGCCCGATCTCTTCGATGCCTTTCTCATCCTGGCCCAGGTCCAGTTCACGCTCGGAGATCTCGCAGCCGCCGAGGCGAACTATCGTTCCGCGCTGCGACTTGTCCCGGACTCTCAAATAGCGCTGCTGGGGCTCGGCGTCCTGCTCAACCAGACCCGCCGTCCGGCGGAAGCCGAGCCCTTGCTCCGCGCAGCGGCCAGGAATACGGCACGATCGCCGTCCTGGCAGGCAAAGGTCGCGCGAAGCCTGGGTCTGGCGTTGGACCTGCAGGGCAAGACGGAAGAGGCGCTGCAAGCCTGGCAGCGCGCCATCGCACTCGACCCGACCAATGCCGAAGCGCATAGCGAACTCAATGCTCTGCTCTACCGCATGGGCAGGACGCAGGAATTCCTGGCTTCCTATGATGCCGCGGCCCGAAGCCTGCCGCCGTCCCGTGAAACGGAACGCGGCGCGCTGCTGTTGCAAAAAGCCGGGTTCCTGATCGATGCGGAGCGTTTTGAGGAAGCGCGCGACTGTTTTGCGCAGCTCGCCAAAATGGCGCCGCAGAGCGCCGGGCCGCAGAACGGCCTGGCGGTGGCCTATGCGGGTCTGGGCCAACTCGATGCATCGATCGCAGCTTACGAAAAGTCCCTGGGCCTGGAGCCGGACGATTCAGCGACCAAGCTTCGCCTGGCTTGCGTCCTGTTGCAGGCGGGTCAGGCCAGGCGCGCGCTCGGCCTCACCGACGCTGCCGTATCGCGCATGCCGATGGATCAGGCCGCGCTGGCTGTTCACGAGCTGACCTTGCGCGTCAACGAGGATCCACGCGCCGAGCGTCTTGCCGACTATGAGCGGCATATCCAGATTTTCGATCTCGAACCTCCCCCTGGCTTCTCGACCATGGCGGAGTTCAATGCGGCCCTGAATGAACATCTCGATACCATGCATACCGATCTGCGTGAGCATGTCGACCAGACCCTGCGGCATGGAACGCAGACGGCGCCATCCCTGCTGGAGCGCCGTCATGCACTGCTGGCCGGCTTGCGCCAGCGCATCGACGAAGCCGTTCGCATCTATATCGCGCGGATGCCGCAAGATGATTCAAACCATCCCCTGAACGGCCGCCGCGGGACCGGGTTCGCCTTTGCCGGCTCCTGGTCGTCGCGCCTTCACGATCAAGGCTTCCATGCCAATCATGTTCACCCGCAGGGCTGGATCAGCTCCTGCTATTATGTGGCGGTCCCCGACATTGCGCTCGATGAAACGGGCAAACAGGGCTGGATCAAATTCGGAGAGCCGTCCTTCAAGACCACCATGCCCACGATACGCCGGGCGGTCCAGCCGGTGCCGGGCCGGCTTGTCCTGTTTCCTTCCTACATGTGGCACGGGACCATCCCCTTCCACTCTGCGGCCGCCAGGACAACGATCGCGTTCGACGCGGTGCCTGTCTGATTCATTCGCTGCGAGCTGAATTCGTGCTGCCGTCGGCAGCTGATCGTGCCATGACAAATTATCGTATACAGATGAGTATTTGTCCGTCCTGTTCCTGAACAGAGTGCAATGTTTATCACATGCGTTCGCAATCAATGCTTTGATTGCATTGCTCAATAGGTGCTTTGACTTGGATTAGATAACACCCCGCTCATAGACTGCGCCCACAATGGGAGCGCTCCCGCGATAGTGCAGGGGGCGATCAAACTTTACCCGGGGGGGTAAACGACATGAGGGCGCGCACCAATAGTCATACCCATAGCTTCAAATCGATATTGCTCGGTTCGAGCATGCTGGCCGCATCTTCGGCCCTGTTTCCCGCCCTTGCCCAGGATCAAGGCGTGGAAGCCGTCACGGTTACCGGCTATCAGGCCAGCCTTGAGAGCTCCATCAACGCCAAGCGTCAGTCGCTGAGCTTCACGGATTCGGTCTTCGCCGAAGACATCGGCAAGTTTCCCGACACCAATCTCGCCGAATCCCTGAACCGCATTCCCGGCGTCACCATCCTGCGCGACAGCGACGGCGAGGGCGTCAATGTCCAAATCCGCGGCCTGGGCACGAACTTCACCAAGATCCTGCTCAACGGCGCGCAGATCGCGGTGGCTTCCACCGGTCCGATCGACCAGCAGAACAACAACCGCGAAGTCGACCTGAACATGTTCCCCACGGAATTGTTCACCCAGTTGACGGTCAGCAAGAGCCCCACCGCCGACCAGCTTGAGGGCGGCGCCGCCGGCACCGTGAACATGCGCAGCGCCCGTCCCTTCGACAAGCCGGGTTTTCATCTCACCGGCTCGTTCCAGGGCACCGACTATTCCCATGCGGGCAGCCTGGGCGAAAAAGGCACCATCATCGTCAGCGACACGATCGGATCGTTCGGCGCGCTGGTCGGGCTCAGCGCCGTGCACAGCCAGATCTTCACGCAAGGCTGGGAGACGGGCAATGGCGGCTATGTGAACTCCGCCGCTCTAACCGCTTCGCAGTGCGGCGCCGGCAACACCTGCGATAATTTGGGCGGCAACAGCTATACGCTGGGCTCGCCGGGCCCCAATGGCACCTTCCTCGTGCCGGCCGGCATCAGCTATAAAGGCCCGGGCGGCCAGATCACGGGCGGCCAGGTCATCGACGCGAATTTCATCACCTCGCAGAATCCCGGCCTGACGACGGCGCAGTTCAGCAACGCGCTGCTGCCGAAATTCCCCCGCCCCATGTTCGAAGAGGGATATCGCAACCGTTTCAACGGTGTCGCCAGCTTCGAATACCGGCCCACGGACGACCTGCAATTCTATATAGATCTCGTCGGCGGCGTAACCGACAACAATATGAACCGCACCGATTCTACCCTAGGCATCCGTGCCGGCGCTGCTTCGGTGCCGATCGTTCCGGTCGGCGTGACGGTCGATGCCAACAGCTTCATCACCAGCGGCACCATCCTGGGCGGCATCTATGGCGTTGAAAACCGCCCCTATGTCGAGCACGGCAATTTCTACAACGTCAATCCCGGCATGTCGTGGCAGGTCACCGATCTGCTGCATGTCGATTTCCAGCTCAATGCCAGCCGCAGCAACTTCTTCCGCGATGCGCCGACCTTCTATGTGGTCACGGCCCCGCCGTCACAAAATGCCAACATCCCGGGCCCGACTCCGCCCGCCGGTGGCCCGGTGGCGACCTATACGCTGCAACAACCGCATGCCGTGACGACGTCGAATATCGACATCAACAATCCCGCCAATTTCCAGTGGAACAACGGCCTGATCCGGCTCCAGGACGAACGGCACATCACCAGGACTGACGGCGCCCATCTGGACGTGAAGTATGGCGGCGATGATTTCTCCGTGAAGGCCGGCTTCGCCTATGACGACGCCTTCCGCCAGGTGATCGGCATCGACCCCGACGCGCAGTATCAGTCCATGGTCTGCGGCGACAATCCCTCCGTCTTCCTGCCGCCGCCCAATACCGCTCCACCCTGCCAGGGCCTCACCACTTCGACGCCCAACGGGGCCAACGGGCCCGGCGGTTATCCGACCTATAATGCGGGCGTAGTCAACGGCTATGGCTATGGCTACACCACCGGGTTCGCCCCCTTGACCTGGAATGGCTCGCTGGTTCCAGCTACGTCCCTCTCGAAGTATTTGATCCCGGGGCCGACCGGCTTCGTGACCATGAACTACAATGCCATCGAGGCGGCGACCAACTACCGTGCCTTCGACCAGGCTTCCATCGCTGCGGTGGGCGTGCCGAAGGTCGGCTCGACCGTCACCTATCCCTTCAGCCTGGGTGCCGGCGATACCGGTTCCGCCTCGGGCATGGAGGAAGAACGCAATGCCGGCTTCTACGGCATGATCAGCGGCATCCTGCATCTGGACTCCCGCAACCTGCGATACAATCTCGGCATGCGCTGGGTTCAGACCCTGCAGAACATCATCTCGCCGGTCCCGCACGCCGATCCGCGCAACAACACTCTCTTGGATGGCGCCAAATACCCGGTCACCTACAGCTTCCTTGACGAACGGCACATGTATCAGGCGTTCCTGCCGTCGGTGAACGTTGTCTATGAGGTGACGGACGACTTCCAGGTCCGCGCCTCTGCCTCCCGGACGATGACGCGGCCGAACGTCAACAGCATGATCGACGTGGTCAGCTTCGGTGACGTGGCTGTGACCAATGCCACCAAGGGCAATCCCACGCTGAAGCCCTATTTCTCGAACAATATCGATCTGGGGGCCGAGCTCTATACCGGCGGCGCCGGCTATATCGGCATCGATGCCTTCCGCAAGGCCATCAGCGGCTTCACGGTCACGAACAGCTTCAACCAGACCTTCCCGTATCTGGAGCAGTTCGGCATCACCTACGGCACGCTCAGCCCGCAGCAGCAAGGCGCGCTGGATCTGAAGACCGGCTGCGGCGTCGGTTGCGTGCCCGGCAGCAATGCCGCCGCGCTGCCGATCATCGTCAGCCAGCAGCAGAACGCCCAGGGTCTTCTGACCATCAACGGCATGGAGCTGGATTATTCCCAGCCGCTGGACTTCCTGCTCGAGCAGCATGGTTTTCCGGGCTTCGGCTTCACGACGAACGTGACCATCGTCGACCAGAAGAGCAGCGGTGTCCTGCCGGCCATTGCCGGCGGCGTGGCGCCGCTGACCTATAACGCCACCGCCTATTACGATCACGATGGCGCGATGATCCGTTTCTCGTGGACCTGGAACGACAAGTCCTACACCACGGGCGCCACGGGCGGCATCATGGGCCTTTGCCTGCCCAACATCTCGGCTGTGAGCAGTGGCTGCACGGCGGGCCCGTACTTCATCAACGCGCCCTATGGCCAGTTGGATATGTCGTCCAGCTACCGGCTCTCCAACCTCATGGGCGACGTCCCGGGAGACCCGGAGCTGACCTTCGACATCCAGAACCTGACCAAGTCGAAACTGCGCACCTACGAGCAGTATACCTACGCGACCAACACCTATTACGATTTCGGTACGGTCTATCTGTTCGGTGCGCGCGCATCGTTCTAGCCGGATCGGCTGAAGCCACTGTCGGCCCGCGGCCCCAAAGTGAAGACTTTGGGGCCGCAGCCATTATTGGGCCAGCGCGCTGTTCAGCGTTCCTCGCGGAGAGGGGCGGCCGCTGTTGCGCCAGGCAGACAATAGGCGACCAGATCGGCGCCAAAGGTGCTGCCCTGGGCGCAAACCAGATACTGTTTGCCGCCATGCATGTAGGTCATGGTGGCGCCGGTCTGCACTTTGTCCATGAAAACCGCGCCTTTCTGCTCGCCCGTGGCCTTGTCATAGGCGCGCAGCCGCGCGCCCTTGCGGCCCGTCTCGTCGGTGTAAAGGCCGCAATCGCCGCAGATGATCAGGGTCTTGGTGGTCAAGGTGCCCAGGATGCCGGTCTGGCCGGTGCGGGGAATGGTGACGCCCTTGAGCAGGCGATGATTCTTGATGTGATCGGGCGTCTCGCCATGCACGATCTGCCATATCAAAGTGCCCTTGCCGAGATCGATGGCGGTAATGGTGCCGTAAGGCGGCTTCATCAGCGGGATGCCCTCGATCGAGATCATGCCCGGCACGATGGGATCGTTCAGGCCGTCGCTCTTTCTTGAGCCGCGGAAGATACCGGGCACGCCCTTCAGGCTGGCCACACCGCCGAACGAGCCGCCGCCCGAGTCGGCACTGCCCGCCGCCGGGGGCCCGCCGGACGGCACGACCTTGCCATCCGGCATCATGCGCGCGCCGATCACGCCCATCTCATTCTTGGCGAACAGATAGAGCATGTTGCTGTCGGGATCGTATGAGGCGCCCGGCCAGTTGATGCCGCCCTGCATGCCCGGCAGGCATAGTCCGCCAAAAAGCTTGTCGCTGACCAGCGGCGGCGGGTCGTAAAGCGAGCCCAGGTGATAATGGCTGGCGATCTCCAGCGCCCGCGCCTTGACCTGCGGCGTCCAGTCCACCAGCTCGCTCTCGCTCATGCCCTGTCTGGCGAAGGGCGGCGGCGCGCTGGGAATGGGCTGGGTGGGGGAATACCATTCGCCCGGCACATTGCCCTTGGCGACCTTCTTTTCCGGAATCGGGAAGACCGGCTTGCCGTTGGTGCGATCCAGCACATAGACGTAGCCCTGCTTGGTCGGCTGGGCGATCGCCTTGACGATCTTGCCGTTGTGCGGAAGGTCGCAAATGACCCCGGCGCAGCAGACATCGCGATCCCACAAGCCGTGATGAACCATCTGGTAGTGCCATTTGCGGACGCCGGTCTCGATGTCCAGTGCGACCAGGCTTTCGCCGAACAGATTGGGCCCGGTGCGGGTCGTCCCCGTCGTGTCGGTCTGCGGCAATTCCACGCCGACATAGACCAGGCCCAGCTCCGGATCCGCCGACATGGGCGCCCAGGAGCCGGTATTGCCGGCCGCTTCCGCCTGGCCCGGCGTGGTCCAGGTGTCGTAGCCGAACTCGCCCTTGCGCGGGATGGTGTGGAAGATCCATTTGCGCTGGCCGCTGCGGATATCGAAGCCCCGAATATAGCCTTTGGAGTCGACGGTCGGTGCCGAGCCCACCACCACTGTATCTTTCACCACCAGCGGCGGCGCATGCAGGCCTATGACGCCTCTGGTGGGATCCATCTCCTGGTCGTCGTCTTGGCGCAGGTCTATGCGACCGCCCTCGCCGAAATTCGGATCGGGGACGCCGGTCTTGGCATCCAGCGAGAACATGCTGTAGCCGCGGGTGACATAGACAACGCGTTCCTGATTGCCGTCGGTCCAATAGCCGACGCCCAGACCGGGGCCGCCGCGCGAACCGATCCGCCGGCCTTCATCGTAAGTGTGCATCCACAAGAGCTCGCCGGTGCCCGCATCCAGGCACACCACGTCGCGGCGGAAACCGGCAGTACAGTAGAGCCTGCCTTTGACCACCAAGGGCGTGGATTGGAAGTCGGCGTCCAGCCGCGGTCCGAGCGCATTGGTGCTGAAGCGCCAGGCCAGTTCCAGCTTGTTGAAATTGCCGGCATTGATCTGATCCAGCGGCGCGTAGCGCGTGCTTGAGGCGTCATTGGCGTAGTGAAGCCAATCGGTATCGGCGGGAGAAGAACTGGCTTGGGCGGTGGGTTGCGCCTGCGCCACACTCGAACCCAGCAAGGCGAAAGCCGACGCGGTGGTCAGCAAATCTCTGCGATCGATCATAGGCCAGCCCCTCAGCTCAACCACGCGAGCCCCCGCTGCAAGTGTTGCGAACTATCGGACGCTTTCAAGCTCTTTGACGGCATGTTGCGGTGGCGAAGAAGCTGAGCACACCCTTGGCCGGCTTGGTTGACAGGCGCGGCGGCTGAGGAGACGCTTGCCGCCAAGATGGCGCATGACCATCGGGCGGGGGTCGAGAATGACGCGTTCCAGGTTCTTTGGGGCTGTAGGGTTAACGCTGTTGGCCGTGCCGGCGCTGGCGCAACTGGCGCCGACGCCGCCCGTCCGTCCCGAGCCGCCGCCCCGCATCACGCTTATCCAGCCTGGACCCGCTGTGCCGGATTGGCTGGGCTACAATTACGATCCGCAGCGCACCGGCTGGAACAGGGGCGAGACACAGCTTTCGCCCAAGACCGTCGCCCGCTTGCGGCCGTTGTGGAACACCCAGCTTACGACCAAGGCGCAGGCTCTGGTGCTGTCCACGCTCACCGCGCCGGTGGTGGCGGGTGGCGTCGCCACGCCGGATGGTGCCAAGGATCTGGTCTTCTCCATCGGCATGGACGATGTGCTGTCCGCCGTAGATGCGGCGAGCGGCAAGATCGTCTGGCAGAAGAGCTTTCCCAACAGCATCAAGCCGCTGCGCCCGGCCGTAATCAGCTGCTCCAACACCGAACAGGCCACGCCCGTGATCGACAAGGTCAAAGGTGTGATCTACTTCACCACCAGCGACGGCAAGCTGCGGGGCGCCAGGCTCGGCGATGGCAGCGAGGCGATCCAGCCCGCCGACATGGTGCAGCCCTTCAGCCGCAACTGGAGTCTCGCGCTGGTCGACGACGTGGTCTACACGACCACCGCCCGCGGCTGCGGCGGCAGCCCAGCCCAGCCCATCGAATGGGGCACCGTCGCGGCGATGGATGTGTCCGATCCCGCCCATCCCTCGCTTTCGCGCTTCTATACCGGCAAGGGCCGTCCCGCCGGCCCCTGGGGCGCCAGCGGCGTGGCCTGGGGCCCGCAGGGCGCTTACGTCTCCACCGCCGACGGCCCCAACAATCCGGGCAGCGGCGTTTATGGCGACATGGTGCTGGCGATCCGCCCTCATGGCTGGGGCCTCAACGACAGCTTCACGCCCAGCCACTGGCGTTACGTCAACGCCCGCGACCTGGATTTCGGCTCCGGCGGCGTGATCCTGTTTTCCTTCGGCAAGCGCAATCTTGTGGCCACGGCCTCGAAGGAGACGGTGGTCTATCTGCTGGATGCCGACAATCTGGGCGGGGTGGATCACATGACCTCGCTCTACCAGTCGCCGCGCCTGGGCAATGACACGCAGGACTTCCAGGCGATGGGCACCTGGGGCAGCCTGGCGACGGCACAGGACGACAAGGGCGCGCGCTGGCTTTATGTGCCGATGTGGGGCCCTCTGGCCAAGGCCGGCCCCAAATTCGCCAAGAGCAATGGCGATGTGCCCAGCGGCTCCATCATGGCCTTTACGGTGGAAGATCAGGGCGGCAAGCCGGTCCTGGTGCCGCAATGGACATCGCGCGATCTGAATCTGGCGTCATCGCCCGTGGTCGCCAATGGCGTGGTCTATGCCCTGCAGACGGCGGAAAGCGCGGTGCAGGTCCCTAAGTCCATCTACAATCCGGATGGCAGCCGCAAACCTTTCGACGTCAACAGCGGCGCCATCGACCGGATCATGACGCCGCATTCCACCATGACCTTGTTCGCCTTCGATGCGACGACGGGCAAGGAATTATGGTCGAGCAAAAAAGCGATGGACGGTAACACGGTCCACTTCACCCAGCCGGTGGTGGCCCTGGGCAAGCTCTTTGCCATCGACCATGCCGGACATCTCTGGGCGTTTGGGCTGGGGCGTTAAAACCGGCCCCTCGCTTAAGCTCGGGGCGTTCGCCGCTCTCGCAGATCCACTGAATCTGCTCGCCCGCTTTGCGGGCCATGGCTCACTCTAAAAAACCGAGAGGCGGCCGGCAGCTTTCGCGCCGTAACCGCCTCTCACTGCCCCCTTAAACGGGACCACCTGGGTCCGGACCCCAACCGGACTTTGGCCGCTGCGGCGTTTCCCCAAACGAACCGCGAGCACAGGCACTGTGCCTCAGACCGCGATGCGCGCAAACGACTTTGCAAGAGTTTACGATGGTTTGCGGGCCTATGTGGATTTTCCGCAACAATTGTTACGGCTCAGGCCCGAGATCAGCCCCGGAAATGTTTGGAGAGCTTCAGGCCCTGACGCTGATAGTTGGAGCCCAATCCTTCACCATAACCTTCCGGGGGCGGATCAGTGAGCCGTTCGAACACCAGCCGGCCGATGATCTGGCCATGTTCCAGAATGAAGGGGACTTCGCGGGAACGCACTTCCAGCACGCCGCGGGCGGAAGGCGGCCTGCCAGGTTCGTAACCAAAACCGGGATCGAAGAACCCGGCATAGTGAACGCGGAACTCGCCCACCAGCGGATTGAAGGGCACCATTTCAGCGGCGTGATCCGGCGGGATTGCGACTCGCTCGCGGGATACCAGGATGTAGAACTCGTCCGGGTCCAGCACCATGTCGCCGCGCGGATTGGCTTCGATCGGCTCCCAGAAATCGGCCGGATCCAGCGCGCCGACCTTGTCCACATCGATCAGCCCGGTGTGTTTCTTGGCCCGAAAACCGATGCGCTTTCCGGCGTCGGCGCTGCCTTTCAAGTCAATGGAAAGCGCCAGGCCGTCGTCAATACTGGGGTCGCCGTCGACCAGCGGCGCCAGCTCATGCAGCCGGCGCAGCGCTGCATCACTGAAGCTGGGTGAGCCATGGCGGATGCGAAGTTGGTTAAGACGGGAGCCCTTGCGCACCAGCACTGGAAAAGTCTGCGGGCAGATCTCGGCATAAAGCGGCCCGCGATAGCCCGCCGCGACGCGGTCGAAGGCCGGCGCATAATCGGTGATCAGCCGGGTGAAGACATCGATGCGGCCGGTGGAGCTTTTGGGATTGGCGCCACCGGAAATGCGGGCGGAAAACTCGGCCCGCTCCAGCAACGGCACGATATAGACCGAGCCGGCCTCCAGCACTGCGCCCTCGGTCAGGTCCACCTCATGCATGAAGACGGTCTTGAGCTTGTCGTCCACGGTGGCGGAAGGACCGGGCAGGAAACTCGCTCGCACCCGATAGGCCACTGGTCCCAGCCGCAGGTCGATGCTGGCGGGCTGGATCTGGCCAGGCGCGAAAGGTTCGGCGGCGGTAATCTCGCGGCCCTGGTCCAGCAGACGCTTCAGCACATGGCTGGGCAGAATGCCGGTCGAGAACCGGCCATAACTTTCATTTGAGCTTTCGTCGGCCGAATGCAGGGTTTCCAGGGTCGCAGCCATCAGCCGGTTATAAGGGGGGCAGGGGCGGGGGTCACGGTTCCCTCACCGAGGAACTCCCGGATATCCCCAATGGCCTCGGCCAGGCCGCAGCGCTTGACCGGTGCCTTTTCCGGAAAGGCCGTCAAGAGGCGGCTGGGTGTCGCTCCTTCCAGGATCACGAAGCAGCCGCGGTCCTCGGGGCCGCGAATCAGCCGGCCGAAGGCCTGCTTGAGGCGGAAGCGCGTGATCAGGTCGTCGTAACCTTTCCCAAATCGGGCGCGCCGCGCCTTGTGCAGGATGGTCGGCTTGGGCCAGGGCACCTTGTCGAACACCACCAGCCTTAACGAGCGGCCCGGCACGTCCACGCCGTCGCGCAGGGCATCGGTGCCGAGCAGGCAGGCATTCTCTTCGGCGCGGAACAGATCGACCAAGGCGCCGGTGTCCAGCCGGTCGAGATGCTGGGCGTAAAGCGTGAGCCCTGCCGCCGCCAGCGGCTCACCGATGCGGGTGGCGGTTTCCTTCAGCGCGCGCACGGCAGTGAACAGGCCCAGCGCCCCGCCCCCGGACGCCAGGAACAGCTCGCGATAGGCAGCAGCCAGCGCGGCGGGATCGCGGCGCGGCAGATCGCCGACGATGAAGATCCGCGCCTGGTCTTCATATTTGAAAGGTGAGCCGAAATGGGCGCGCCGCGCCGGCTGGGCCAGATGGCCGGCGCCAGTCCGAACTTCTGCGCTGGCCCAGTGATCGTCGTTGCCGCCGCTATCGCGCAAGGTCGCAGACGTGATCAGGGCGCCATGGGCCGGCGCCAGCACGGCGGCGGCCAGCGGTTGGGTGGGATCGATCCAATGCCGTTCCAGTCCGACATCGGCATCGCGACCGTCTTCGCGCACGATCTCGAACCAGTCGACGAATTCGTCCGGCACTTCGCCATGCGCCAAGGTTTCCAGCATCTGGATCCAGGCCGGCAGGATGGCCTTGGCGCGCCGGTCCAGGCCCCGCGCCGCCGCCTCCAGGCGCGCGCGGGTGTAAGGCTCCAGATTGGCACTCTTGTCGTCCATCTTCTTGCGCAGCAGGCGCGCCAGGCGCGCCAGCGGTTCGGCGATCCGCTTGAGGCCCCGCGCCAGCGCATCCACCGCCGTCAGCAGATCCTGGCCCAAGGGTTGCGGCTCGGCTTCCAGCGAGTAATAGGCTTCGTCACGGCTGCGTGCCCGCACATGCGCGTAGGCGGCCGTAAGAAAGACCTCGCCCGGTCCGCGCGGATTGGTGCCTAGCCGCTGCGTCCAGCCTTCGCCGGCCAGTGCCGAAGCGGCCTGAACCGCTTCCTCCATGGCCTCCTGCGCGGTTTCATCGTCGGCGATCAGGTCTTTCAATCGTTCTTCCAGTCCGCGCATGCGGCTGCGGGCGCGGCCTTCCGGCCCACGTATCCAGCGGCGCAACTCGGCCATCTCGCGGCCCGACAGGCTGGCGGCAAAACCGCTGTCGGCGGCATCGAACAGGTGATGACCTTCGTCAAAGACATAACGCAGCCGCCTTCCTTCTTCCTTTTCGGGCGGCGTGTCGGTGGTCTCGTCCTCGCCTAGCCAGTCACTGCTGGCCTGCGCAATCACCAGGGCGTGATTGGCCACCACGATACTGGCATGACGGGCGCGGCGGATGGCGCGCTCGATGAAACAGATCCGGTAATGCGGGCAGGCGGCATAGATGCATTCGCCGCGCCGGTCGGTGACAGTGGAAAGCGGCATATACGCCGCGAGAAAGGCGGGAAAGCCCACGCCAGATAGATCGCCGTCGGTGTGGGAGGAAATCCAGCGCGCAACCAAAGCGAGCGCCACGCTGCGCTGGCCCGGCGCCAGCGCGGTGCGCTTAGCGGCTTCTTCAAAGTTCAGCAGGCAAAGATAATTCTCGCGACCCTTGCGCACCACCGCCTTCTCGGCACGCTCGATCGGATCGGGCCAGAGATGGGCGATCTCCTGCACAAGCTGACGCTGCAGATTGCGGGTATAGGTGGAAATCCAGAGGCCCGGCCCGTTCTTCTCTGCCCACAGGCTGGCGGGCGCCAGATAGCCCAGGGTCTTGCCGGTGCCGGTGCCGGCTTCGACCAGAGCTACTTTCGGCGCACCGGCCTGCTCGCGCGGGCCAAAAGCATAGGTGGCGGCATCGACATAAGCCCCCTGTTCGGGCCGCATCACGCCGACCAGTTGCTGCAGTCGCGCGCGCGCTTCCGCCGGTTCGACGGTTTGCGATCCGGGCTGACCCACCGGTGCTTCATCTTCCCATGGGGGCAGGCCGCGCCAGGCTTCCAGCCCGGCGATTGGCGAGCCGTGCGGCACATCGCCCACGATCTCCTTCAGCAGCGGCGCCCAGCGCCAGCCGGCCCGTTCCAGGGTACCGACCAGTGGTGCCAGCGTCTCACGTACCGCTTGCGGCCAGCTGCTCACTTCCGCCAGCAAGGCGCGGGCGATGGCCGGCAGTGCTGCCGCGGACTCTTCCGGTGTATGCGGCAGGGGCAGGCCCAAAGCGCGCGCCAGACCCAAGGCGCTGGGCACGAAAGGCATGCCGGGGCGTACGAAGGCAAACAGCTCCAGCAGATCGAAGAGCATGACGCTTGCGCGGGTACCCAGGCGTCCCGCGACAAAGGCGGCATGGGCTACCAGTACATCGCCACCTTCGAACAGCGCGCGCGCATCGCGCAATTCGATGCGTTCGCTTTCATCACCCGCACGGCGATAAATCGCCGCCCCGGGCGGCGCGGGAACCAGTGCGATCAGGTTGGAAAGAGAATCCATGAAGGAGCAATATCGCATCCGGCGGATGGGGATATCCAGGAATCTCGAGCGAGGCATTCTGCCGAGCGACCAGCAGCATCCGACAGCGACGGATGGGGGTAATTAAATTAAGCCACTTCCGGATAGAGATGCTTCAGGGCGTTGCGTGCCCGCACATGCTCGCCGACCACAAGCTGGGCGGCATTGCGCAGGTCGTGCCGGTTCTGGCCCTCGCGCGCAGCCTGGGCGAAATGCCGCGCCGCCTGTGTGATGGCCGTCAGGCCCAGACCGCCGGCGGCGCCGACAATGTCCTGGGCCAGGCGTCCGGCTTCGTCCCATTGCTCGCGGGAGCAGGCGTCCGATAGCGCGTCGGTAAGCTTCTCAGCCGTGACGACATAGCATTGCAGGACTTCCACCAGGGCCTTCACGCCCACGGATCTTTCCAGGCCGGAGAAAGTCTCCGCGTCGATGGCGGCCGGCAACTGGGTGGCATCCACTGCCTTCGCAACGGATGTGCGCGGGGGCCGGATCTGCTGCAAGGCGCGATAGAGCTCGTTCGGCTCCACGGGCCAACGCAATGCCACATCGGTGGCGGCCGGCGCCCGGTCGCCGCGCAGCATCACGGCTACCAGCGGCGTCTTCGCGCCCGGCGCTGCCGCCAGCATGTCGGCATCGCCCGCGCCGGTGATGATGACATCGAAGCGATCCTTGCCGGCCCGTTCCACAGCCTCCGCCATGCTGTCGGCGCGGACCAGGCGGTTGCCGAATGGCTCCAGCAAGCGCACCAGCGGATCGGTCAATTCCGGCGTGCGCAGGAAGAGCAGCAGCGAAAGACCGGATGGCGCGGCCTGATGACTTTCCGGTTCGCGCAGCGCTGCCAGCGGCGCCGAGCCGGAAACCGGAAGGGTGAAGAAGAACTGCGCCCCTTCGCCAAGCTTGCTGGAATAGCCGATGCGGCCGCCGGCCTGTTCTACCACGCGCTTGGCCACAGCCAGGCCCAGCCCGGCCCCCTGTTCCCGGCGCGCATAGGACACATCGCCCATGGAAAAGGGGCGGAACAGGTTATCGGCCAGGTCTGGTGCCACGCCATGGCCGGTATCGGAAACGCAGAAGCGCACCGCCTGGCCGTCTTCGGTCAGCTCCAGGTGAATATCCACCAGCCCGTGTTCGGTGAATTTCAGCGCATTGTCCGCCAGCTTGAGCAGCACCTGGCGGACTTTGCGCGGATCGGCCGCCACACGCGGCAGGCCTTGCTGTCCGCTAAGCGTCAACTGCAGCCGCTTCTCCCAGGCGCGCGGCTGCAGCACCCGCACCACGGCGCGGGCGGTCTGCATGGGATCGCAGTCTTCTTCCTCCCACTGGCCTTCATCGTCGCGGGTCAGGGCGATGACGTCCTCGATCAGGGTCTGAAGGCCGCGGCCGGCCTGCAGCATCACCTTCACATGCTCGTTCTGCTGGCGGGTCAGCTCCGATCGTTCCAGAAGCTGCGCCATGCCCAGCAGCGCATTCAGCGGCGTGCGCAGCTCGTGCGAGATGTTGGCGATGAAGGCGGATTTGGCCAGGGCGCTGGCTTGCGCGACATCGCGGGCATCCAGCGCTTCGCCTTTCTCGTGCCGCAGGCGCTTGACCAGTTGGGCATTCTCGTTGCGCAACTGCACGCTTTCATCCAGCAGCCGCGCCATGCCCTGGCAATAGCTGGCCAGGACCCCGGCAAACAGCACCATCAGCAATGCGGTGCAGCCGGCATAAAGCCCGCCCTCGTGCAGCATAAGTGCGATCAGCGGCCCCAGCGCGAAGACCGTATGGATCAGATAGGCGGGCCGGTGGGCGGAACGGGCGATGAATTCGGTGGCCGTCATGCCCAGAAAGGCGAGGGAGAGATAGGCCTGGGCCGGGAAACTGTCCGGCACGAACCAGAACAGCGAGGCCACACCCCAGGTGGCGCCCGAGATGGCCGAGACGAAGACATAACGCCGGGCCCAGAAATGCGGATCGCTGTGGGGATCCGCTGGATCGCGGGGGCGGTTGCGATAGGCGGTGGTGAGCTGCTCGGCGGCAATCACCACCGTGATCTGCAAGAGCAACGGCATCAACGGCAGCACCGAGGGCGAACGGCCCGCGATCAGGGTTGCCGGCACACAGAGCACCGCGAAAGGAAGCGAGAGATAATGGCGCCCCAGCGCGTACAGGATATCGATGCGGCCGGCGAATATCGCGGCAGCGTCTTTTTCCGGTCGCGAAAAGGCCTCGGACATTGCGGAAATTCCCGCCAAAGCCTAGCTTTCGCGCCCTTTCGAAACGCTTAAATCTGTTTTTAAGGAAAGATGAACCTAGCCGTGAAAGTCGAGAGCGAACAGGCGCTTGCCGCCAAGGCCTGGCCCTTCGAGGAGGCCCGCAAGCTGCTGGCCCGCATCGAGGCGCGCAAAAAGGCCGGCCAGCCGGTGACGGGCGTGCTGTTCGAGACCGGCTATGGCCCCTCCGGCCTGCCGCATATCGGCACCTTCGGCGAGGTGGCGCGCACCAGCTGGGTGCGGCACGCCTTTGAGACCATGTCGGACATTCCCACCCATCTCATTGCCTTTTCCGATGACATGGATGGCTTGCGCAAAGTGCCCGACAACCTGCCCCAGCCGGAGATGCTGGCGGCCAATCTGGGCAAGCCGCTGACCGCGATCCCCGATCCTTTCGGCAGCCATGAAAGCTTCGGCCATCACATGAACGCGCGGCTGCGCGCCTTCCTGGATCGCTTCGGCTTCCGCTATGAATTCTATTCTTCGACGGCCACGTACAAGTCCGGCCGCTTCGATGAAGCCCTGCTGCGCATCCTGGCCAATTACGACAAGGTGATGGCTGTGATGTTGCCCACCCTGGGCGAGGAGCGGCAGCAGACCTATTCGCCTTTTCTTCCCGTCAGTCCGCGTTCCGGCAAGGTGCTGCTGGCCAAGGTGGTCGGCCGCGACGTCGCCAAAGGCACCATCACTTACATCGAGGAAGACGGCAGCGAGGAAACGGTCCCGGTGACGGGCGGGCATTGCAAGCTGCAATGGAAGCCGGACATGGGCATGCGCTGGGCCGCGCTGGGCGTGGACTATGAGATGTACGGCAAGGACCATTTGACCAGCGCCACGCTGTACGACGCCATCTGCCGCATCGCCGGCGGCACGCCGCCCGATCAGTACATGTTCGAGCTGTTCCTGGACGAGAAGGGGCAGAAGATTTCCAAGTCCAAGGGCAACGGCATCACCATCGAGCAATGGCTGACATACGGCTCGCCCGAAAGCCTGTCGCTGTTCATGTTCCAGAAGCCGCGCGCCGCCAAGCGGCTCTATTTCGACGTGATCCCCAAGGCGGTCGACGAGTATATCGCCCATCTTGAATCTTATCACGCCGCCAACGATCCGGCGGTGCGGTTGGAAAATCCGGTCTGGCATATTCACGGCGGCAAGGTGCCGGCGGAGCGCTATCCGGTCAGCTTCGCGCTATTGCTGAATCTGGTGTCGGCCTCCAATGCGCACAATCGCGACGTGCTGTGGGGCTTCATCCGCGCCTATTCGCCGGAGCCGGTGTCGCCCGAGCTCAATCCAGGTCTCGACAGGCTGGTCGGCTTCGCGCTGCGCTACTACGAAGACTTCGTGAAGCCCACCAAGGTTTTCCGCGCGCCGGACGAGAAGGAACGAGCGGCCCTGGAAGACCTTGCCGCGGAGCTTGAAAAGCTGGGCGATGAAAAGGACGGCGCGGTGGTGCAGAACGTCATCTATGAAGTGGGCAAGGCCCACGGTTTCGAGCCTCTGCGCGCCTGGTTCGGGGCGCTGTACGAAGTGCTGCTGGGCCAGACCCAGGGGCCGCGTTTCGGCTCCTTCGCCGCGCTGTTCGGGACCGCCAATACCGCCGCCATGATCCGATCGGCCCTTAACGGCGACTTTTTGAAATGAAGATGGCGTTGCTGGCACTGTTGGTGCTGGCGCCGGTCTCAGCGGCGGCGGTTACCGCCGACGAGGTCCACACTCTTTATGCCCGCGGCGACTATGAGCAGGCGGCGCGCACGGGCGAGGCTTCGCACTCGGCCGCCGGTCTGGCGACGGCGGCCCGTGCCGTGCTGGCAGACGAGGTATT
>Ga0310811_10002265_pt1 | contig 23978 bp, 25 predicted proteins | sample YCmetagenome_FD_207642 | JGI IMG/M metagenome (GOLD analysis project Ga0310811, IMG submission 207642) | Soil microbial communities from experimental microcosm in Duke University, North Carolina, United States - YC | ecosystem: Engineered > Artificial ecosystem > Soil microcosm > Unclassified ... | reverse complement strand
ACCGCGATAGCGGCTCCTTCCGCGGTCAGCGCCACATCCACGGCGGCAGAATCAACGTTCGCTCCGCCCTCTACATGCCCGCTCTCGTCGCCTCTCGTCACAACCCCATCCTCCACTCCTTCTACTCCCGCCTCCGCTCCAACGGCAAACCCGCCAAACTCGCCCTCACGGCCGTCATGCGCAAACTCCTCATCCACCTCAACTCCCTCCTCAAAAGCCTTCCTTTAACTCCCGCTTAAAAGACAGTTGCTCCCATGGTGGACACGCTTCGCGGCGGGCGGGCGTCTGTTTTGATGCGTCTGTCCTAGTCCGACCCGAGATCGAGCAGGACTTTTCCGCCGCGGCTTCCGGCGGCGGCTTCCCGCAGCGCGGCATGGAGATCGTCGAGCGGGAAGGTGCGATGAATCGGCACCTGCAATGATCCGTCGCGGATCATCTCCGCCAGCATGGCAAAGATCCGCTGCCGTTCCGCGTTGGGCTTTTCATGGAACCAGCGGCGCAGCCAGAAACCGTGGAAGCTGAGGCCTCGGAACAATAGAAAGCTATTCGGAATTTTCAGGGCCTGTCGGCCCATCGCGCCGTAGGTCACGAGAGAGCTCTCTGGAGCCAGGGCGTTGGCAAGATTCAACGCGCTGGCGCCGCCCACGGCGTTCAAGGCCAGTCCAGCCTCCCCGCCGTCCATCAGAGCGCGGCCTTCCTTGCGGAGATCCACTTCCTCGGTCACCACGCGGTCCGCGCCGAGGGCGAGGAGCTCGTCCACCAGCTCCGGGCGGCGCACCACATTGAGCGTGCGCAGGCCGAGGCGTTTCGCGATCTGGATGACGCAGCGGCCGACGCCGGAGTTCGCGGCATTCTGCGCGACCCAGTCGCCCGGCTGGAGCGCGGCGTAGTCGTGCAGCAGCGCGTAGGCGGTCGGAGGGTTCACCATCAGCATCGAGGCCTGCCGGGGATCGACCTTCGACGGGAGCGGGATCACTTTTTCCACCTTCGCGTTGCGATGGGTGCACCAGGTGCCGGGCTCGAGCGTGGCGACGAGATCGCCGACGTGGAGGCCGAAGACCTGCGCGCCGACGGCAGCGATGCGTCCGGCGCCTTCGTTGCCAATCGTGGCGGGAAGTTCCGGCAGCTGGCCATAGGTGCCTTCGACGACATTGAGGTCGGCGGGATTGATCGGCGCGGCGAGCATCTCGACGCGAATCTCGTCGGGGCCGGGAGGCGGAAGCTCGAGGGGTTCGATGCGCAGGTTTTTTTCGGCGTCGGGGCCGAAGGCATGGAGACGCGCGGCTTTCATCGTGGCCCTAGAATCTCTCCGGATGAACTTCCGTGCAATCCCTGCCTGCATTCGGGCGCGCCCGCTGCTAGTCTTCCAGGCGTGGAGACGCTGAGGGGAATTCGGGCTCTGGTGGTCGATCTGGAAGGTACGCTCTATGTCGGCGACGAGGCGTTGCCCGGCGTGAAAGAAGCCCTGGCCTCACTGAGAGCGGCGGAAATACCGGTGCGATTCCTGACCAACACCACCAGCAGGCCGCGTCGGGCGATCGTGGACAAGCTCGAGCGCATGGGACTCGATATCGAAGAGGAGTCCATTCTCACCGCACCTCGGGCGGCGGCGGAGATCTTCCGCCGGCGAGGGGTGAGCCGGGCGCATTTTCTCCTCAAGGAACCGGTGCTCGCGGACTTCGAAGGCATCGAGGCGGCGCATGATCGCGTGCAAGCCGTGGTGGTCGGGGATCTGGGCGACGGGTTCACGAGCGAGCGGCTGAATCACGCCTTCCGGCTGCTGTTGGAGGGGGCGGAGTTCTACGCTCTCGCGGAGAATCGCATGTACCGCCACGGGGATGGACTTTGCCTCGATGTCGGGGCCTTCGTGCGGGCTCTGGAGTACGGCTCGCGACGGGAGGCGATCCTGCTTGGAAAGCCGTCGCGGCTGTTCTTCGAGTCCGCAGCCGCCGGGTGGGACTTTCTCCCGACGGAAATTGCCTCGATCGGTGACGATCTCGATGGCGATGTCGCGGGAGGCCAGGGCGTCGGTTTCAAGGGCGTGCTCGTCCGCACGGGCAAATTCCGGGAGGGCGATCTCCGCGCATCGGAAATTCACCCCGATGCCGTGATCGATTCCTTCGCCAATATCCCCGCGCTGCTGGACCTGGGCTAGCAAAACGCCCAAAGTCAAAATGGCCCGCAGATGCGGGCCGTCGTCCAAGGGAAGGCGAGGCTCCTGCCGAGCCGACTGCGACCTTCAACTGGCCGGACCGGCACGAAGCGCCAGCTTTCAAACGAAAACGCTTCGCGGCGGACAGACACCCATCGAACCAAAAAGTCTTACGCTGTCTGCATGTAGGGCAGCTTGCCCGCCGTCTCCTGGACGGAAGGAATGGCCTCGAGCAGGTCGGCGATCGCGTCCCAACGGCCACCGGTCAGGGCCTCGTGAGCGTGGGATGGCAGGGTGGCTTTGAAATCCATGTCGGCGACGGTGAGCTTGCTTTCCGTGACGTCGACGATGACCTCGACCGCAGGATCGGCCTCGACCAGGGCGGCGACGGCCTGGATGTCCTCCCGGCTCATGATCATGCAGGGGATGCCCAGTGTCGTGGAGTTACCGAAGAAAATCTCGGCGAAGCTCTCGGCGATGATCGCGCGGAAACCGTAGCGGTAGAGCGCCTGCGGGGCGTGCTCGCGGGAGCTTCCGCAGCCGAAGTTCGAACCGGAGAGCAGGATGCTCGCCCCGGCGAAACGGGGGTCGTTGAGCGGATGCTCGGTCTTCTCGCCCGTGGTCGGGTCGACGCGGACGTCGATGAATGCGAACTCACCAAGGCCGTCGAAGGTGATGCATTTCATGAACCGCGCCGGGATGATGCGGTCGGTATCGATGTCATCGCCGGGGACGTAGATTGCGGTGCCGGCGACTTGGGTGATTTTTTCGAGAGCCATGGGAAAAATGAGAGTGAGTTGAGATTATGGCACACGCGTGAGGCGGAATCCTGCTTTTTCGAGTGCGACGATCAGGCCTCGGTCGCCCTGGAGGTGAGCGGAGCCGACGGCGAAAAAGTAGGAGGTGCCGGGGTGGTCCTGCAGCCGTTTGGCCATGCGTGCGGCCATGATGGCGTTGCGGCGGTAGAGCAGGCGGTCGAGGAATTTTTCGTTCAGTGCCGGGTCGGTGCTCCCGGCGTCGAGATCGTTCAACTGCTTCACGAGCGCGTCGAGATCGCCGGCGAGATAGAGGTTGGCCAGGAAGTCGGACATCGAGCGGTGCTGGGCTTGAAAAGAGCGCAACTGCCGGATGGTATCCTTCACCATGGCCACTTGCTCGGCGTCGGTGAAGCTGTCGAGCACCGCAAATTGTTCCTCCGGGGTCTCGATGCCGCCGACTTCCTTATGGGCGGCAGCCCCGCGCTGGTAGATCACCGTATCGAGCGCCTGCGCGCCCGGGTATTTCAGCTGGTCGGGAAGCTCGAGCAACATGGCCGCGACGGCCCAGGCCTTGAGCGAAAAAAAGGCGTCGGCGCTGAGGATGGGATTGAGCGTCTTGAGTTGCCGGTCGAGCTCTTCGGTCAGTGGCGCGCCCAGCAGCTTGTCGAGAGACTGGCCCTTGGGGAGCATCATTTTCGGAGCGAGCGCGAGCATGCTCCCGATGTCGGCCGGGATTTCGGTATAGACGGCGTCGGATTGATCCAGGGCCGCGGCGACCACCGGCGGCAGCGCCGTGATATCCGGCCGCTGAATGTGGATCGTGCCGAAAAGCCACGATGGCTTCAGGCCGGCTTTCTCGATCTTCCAGAGATACGGATGGCTGGCCTTCGGAGCAGTTTGGGCTCCGAGACCGGCGACCGTGAGCGCCAGCATCGCCAGGGCGAGACAACGCCCCGGCCAATGAATCTTCCGGCGCATGTGCTGGTTACACGAGGTCGAACACCTCGCGGGCGTCGGCGATCTCGCCGGTCACGGCGGCAGCGGCGACCATGAGCGGGCTCATGAGGACGGTGCGGCCGGTCGGGCTGCCCTGGCGGCCTTTGAAATTACGATTGCTCGAGCTGGCGCAGAGCTGTTCGCCGACGAGCTTGTCGGGGTTCATGCCGAGGCACATCGAGCAGCCGGCGCCGCGCCATTCGAAGCCCGCGTCGCGGAAGATTTCCGCCAGGCCGAGCGACTCCGCGATGGAGGAAACTCCCTGCGAACCGGGGACGACGATCGCTTTAACGCTTGGGTTGACCTTTTTGCCCTTCAGATAGCCGGCGACCTCCTGGAGGTCGCTCAGGCGGCCGTTCGTGCAGCTGCCGAGGAAGGCGACATCGACTTTCGTGCCCTTGATGGGGGCGCCGCCGGTGAGATGCATGTGCTCGAGCGCCTCGACCGCGGTGGCGCGATCCTTCTCGGGGAGTTCCTCGGGCGTCGGTACGGCCTCGTCGATGAAGACGGCCTGGCCGGGATTGATGCCCCAGGTGACCGTGGGCGCGATGTCCTCGGCCTGGTAGACGACGATGTCGTCGTAGGCGGCATCCGCGTCGCTGGCGAAGCTCTTCCAGCGTTCGACGGCGGCATCCCAATCCGCGCCTTTCGGCGAGTAGGGGCGGCCCTTGAGGTATTCGAAAGTAGTCTCGTCAGGATTGACGTAGCCCACGCGCGCGCCGCCCTCGATCGACATGTTGCAGACGGTCATGCGTTCTTCCTGCGTGAAGTTGTCGAAGGTCGTGCCGGCGAATTCGTAGGCGTAGCCGAGGCCGCCATTCACGCCGAGCTTGCGGATGATGTGCAGGATGACGTCCTTCGCGTACACGCCGGGCTTCAGCTTGCCGTTCACCTCGACGCGGCGGACCTTCGGCTTGCCGATGGCCATCGTCTGGGTGGCGAGCACGTCGCGCACCTGGCTGGTGCCGATGCCGAAGGCGATGGCTCCGAAGGCGCCGTGCGTGCTCGTGTGGGAGTCGCCGCACGCGATGGTCGTGCCGGGCTGCGTGATGCCCTGCTCGGGGCCGACGATGTGGACGATGCCCTGCTTGCCGGTGGGCAGATCGAAAAACGTGACGCCGCTCTCCGCGCAATTCTGGCGCAGGGCCCGGATCATCTCGTCGGCGAGGGAATCGGAAAACGGCTCCTCGCGCTCGTCCGTGGGGACGATGTGGTCGACGGTCGCGAAGGTGCGGTGCGGCATCAGCACTTTCAGCCCGAGATCGCGCAGCATGCCGAAGGCCTGCGGGCTGGTGACCTCGTGAATAAGGTGGGTGCCAATCAGGAGCTGGGTCTGGCCATTCGCCAGATTCCGCACCGTATGAGCCTGCCACACTTTATCCAACAACGTCTGTTTCATAGGAAGGGAGAGCATAGGTTCTCCGGGCCGCGTGTGCAAGTCAGTGGGAATTTTTCCGCGAACGCGCGGCTTGTCAATTTCCCGCCGCGGGGTGATGTTGGGAGGGAACCCCAACCCCTAGCACTTTCCAATTTATGCCGCTCGAGAATGACCCCTGGCACCTGAAGAAGCACGACAACGGCGAAGTCTTTGGCCCGGTGCCGTTCAGCAAGATCGTCGAATGGGCGGGCACCGCGCAGATCGCCCCGCAGGATGCCATTTCCAGCGATGGCGAGCATTGGACGAAGGCGCCGATGGTCCCCGAGCTGAAGATGGACTGGATCGTGCGTCTCGAGGACGATCATTTCTACGGCCCGACGACGATCGGCGCCCTGCTCGAGTTCCGCGAGGCGGGAGAGATCGGCGGAGACACGGTGATCATCGACTGCTGCTCGGCCACGGAACAGCGTTTCAAGGATACGAAATTTTACGTCGAGCAGGAGGAGTTCGACGCCGTGCGCTCCCCCTCGAAGGGCGCGATCCGGCTTAGCCTGCAGAAGCGCATCCGCGATCTGGAGATGGCTTTGCTCGACAAACGCCGCCAGCTCGATGCGGCCGCGGAGACGATCCGCCGCCTGGAGCTGCACGTCAGCGAGCTGGAGAGCCGCCATCGCGGCAGCAAGGCCTAGATCGTCGTGTCGGAGCCAGCCCGCGAGCGCATCTTTCTCTACGGAACGTTGCGGCGCGGCGGCTCGCGTGATGTTCTGAAATTTTACGAGGGGGCGTTTTTTGCGGGCGGGGCGCGACTGCGCGGCACCCTGTACGACTTGGGCGAGTATCCCGGGCTGATCCTGGACGATAGGGCCGATTTCGTCATCGGCGAGCTGTTCGACGTCACCGCCGGCGCTCTCGCGGATCTCGACGAATGGGAGGGAATCGATCTGGAGAATCCGGACGGCGGAGAATATCGACGCCGACGGATCGAGGCGGAACTGGCTGACGGATCGCCGCAGCCGTGCTGGGTCTATGAGATCCGGCCGGAGGTTTGCGCCGGCCGCCCGGTCATTGGGTCGGGAGACTGGTTGTCCCGCTGACCTGAATCCTGACCTTCGCGAAGGCGGTCTGCCTGACGACCCCGGCCGACGAATAGGTCGCGGCGACGCGGACATTCGCCCGTTGCGCCTGCGTGGGCCGTCCGCGGATCGAGCCGTCGCTCGCGCGGAAGCGCAGGCCGTGGGGCAGCTTGCCGGCGAGGATGTAGTGCACGGAGGCTTTGGGGACTCCGGAGAAATGAGTTTTGACCAATAGGGTATTCCTGACCTGGGTACCCACGGCGAGGCGAAGAGCCTTCCGGGCCGGGGCGACGGTGATCACGGTGTCCGGCGCAGGGGTGGGACCCGCCTGCACGGGGGCAAGGATGGAGAGCGTCCTCGTGGTTTGAGAGGAATCGTCACTTAACGTCAGGAGGCGGCCGTCGTCGTTGAATCCGACGAGCGTAGGTGCGACGGGAGAGGAGGGAAGGGACAAGGGGACGATCGTTGGTGATCCCGTCCATGCCCTGGCATCCCAGTAGTAAAATAACCCCTGATTTCCAAAGACGAGCTCTCCGGCGGCATTCAGGAAGGCGCTGTATCCATCGAAGTTGAACTGCTGGGCGTAGGTGGACGAGACGATGCTGACGACATTCGTCCCATTGACCGAGGTCTCGCAGCTCGCGAGACCGGCATCGCTGATCTGGAGGTGATAGACGGAGCTGCCCGAGCCGGTGAAGGAGAAGATCTGGTAGTTCGCGCGGTTGGCGGCCGGGATGAAAACGATCCGGTAGCCCGTGGCGCTGAAGAAAGCCATCACGACATCGCCGGTGGAGTTGATGGCGCAGTTCGAGGGATAGAAGGTCTCGTCGGAGTTCGGAGCGGGGCCGATCACCGTGCTGGAGGTTCCGTTCCAGACCGCGACATTTTGAAGGCCCGGGTTGCTCACGTAGAGCAGGGTTTCTCCGCTCGCGCTCACGCCCCGCACTTCGCAATTCCCGTAGCCCGGCGGAGGAACGATATCGACTCCGCCCGGGGTGGGATTTGCCGAATCCCAGGAGACCGTTCGATAGGCGCCACTATTCGTGAAGCCAGCCGCCAGGCCTGTCGGGCTCATCGCCTTGAAGCCACTGGAGCCGAGGTCAAAACCAGCCGGGACGATCGAGCCGCCAGTGGGTGTCCAGAGCAGGGCTGCCTCCGCGTGAGGGTTGGGGTTCGAGGAATTTTCCGTGACGCTCCGGCCCACGGCTGTCCCCTCGGGATCGAGCGCCACGATATCGAGGCTTTCGTAACCTGCCGCGGGAAGGAGATCGAGGGCCTCCGTGGGAGATCGATATTCCAGCCGGGTGGCGGGATCGGTATCGCTGCGGTCCGCCGGCAGGATGCGGTAGATCACCTGTCCCTCCGTAGTGAAGAAGAATTTTGAGCCAAACGGCTCGCGATCGAGCTTTGGGGCGGTGGCGACGGTTGCCTCGACGTCGTAGCGCACGGGGGCGGCCTGGATCGCCGGCGCGACGAACGCCGCGGAGAGGAAAATGAAGAGAATACGCCAGGTCACGAAGCTCCAATCTACCACAGATCGGGCCTTTTCGCAGAAAATGCCGACGCATCGCGACCCGGGGCCGAATGTTTCGCGGGATTCGGCAAACGAGACTTGCCAAGGCGCGGAACGTCCCATTTTCTGGCGGATACGTTTATGAGCCTAGATATCGACTCTCTCTCGCTTGCCGCCCGCGACGCGCGCGGCCTCGCCCTTGATGCCGTCACCGCCTGCAAGTCCGGCCACCTCGGTCTTCCTCTCGGCGCCACGGAAATCGGTGCTGTTCTCTACGGTCACGCGCTCGCGATCAATCCCGACGATCCGAACTGGCTCAACCGCGACCGTTTCGTTCTCTCCGCCGGTCACGGCAGCATGTTCCTCTACAGCTGGCTGCACCTGAGCGGTTTCGACGTCAGCCTCGACGATGTGAAGAGCTTCCGCCAGTTGCACAGCAAGACCCCGGGCCACCCCGAGCATTTCGAGACTCCGGGTGTGGAAGCGACCACCGGCCCTCTCGGCCAGGGCGTGTCGAATGCCGTCGGCTACGCGATGTCCGGCAAGATGGCCGCCGCGAAGTACAATACCGCCGAGCACGAGATCTTCGACAACCATATCGTCTGTCTCGCCGGTGACGGCTGCCTCCAGGAAGGCGTCGCCCAAGAGGCCTCGGCCCTCGCCGGCCACCTCGGTCTCGACAACCTCATTCTCTTCTACGACGCGAACAACGTGACCCTCGACGCCATGGCCCCGGTCTCGCAGAGCGAGGACACCGGCGCCCGCTACAATGCCTACGGTTGGGAAGTCCACGAGATCGACGGCAACAATCTCGCCGAAGTCGCCGCCACCTTCGAGAAGGCGAAGGCCGCGACCGGCAAGCCCCAGTTCATCATCGCAAAGACGATGATCGGCAAGGGCATCCCCGAGGTGGAAGGCACGAACAAGGCGCACGGTGAGGCCGGCGTGAAGTTCGCCGACTCCGCCCGCAAGGGACTCGGCCTGCCCGAGGAGAAATTCTACGTCGACCCGAAGACCCGCGAGTACTTCGCCACGCACAAGGAAAAGCTGAAAGGCCTCTACGCCGACTGGCAGAAAAAGTTCGAAGCCTGGAAGGCCGGCAACGCCGATCTCGCCCTGGAGCTCGAGACCTCCAAATCCTGCAAGGCTCCCGACCTCCTCGCGGTCATTCCCGAGTTCAAGCCCGACGAAGACATCGCCACCCGCAAGGCGGGCAGCGTCGTGCTCCAGCCGATCGCGAAGGCCATGCCGCAGGTCATCAGCGGCAGCGCCGATCTCCACGGCTCCACCCTCAACTACATCGAGGGCGCGGGTAACTATGACCGGCAGAACCACGAGGGCCGGAACATCCACTTCGGCATCCGCGAGCACGCGATGTGCGGCATCATGAACGGCTTCGCCTACGACGGCATCTTCCGTCCGAGCGGCGCGACCTTCCTCGTCTTCAGCGACTACGGCCGCCCGTCCATCCGGCTCGCCGCGCTCTCGAAGCTGCCTTGCGTCTACATCTTCACGCACGACTCCGTCGGCGTCGGTGAGGACGGCCCCACGCACGAGCCCGTCGAGACGGTCGCCGCCTTGCGCGCGATCCCGGGCCTCGATGTCATTCGTCCCGCCGATCCCGAGGAGACCGCCGGCGCTTTCGCCGCGGCCTTCGAGAAATACGACGGACCGACCATGCTCGTCCTCAGCCGCCAGAACCTGCCGACGCAAAACAGCATCCCGGTGAAGACCCGCCGCGAAGGCGCCTTCAAGGGCGGCTACATCGCCCTCAAGGAAAAGGGCGCTCTCGATACGATCCTGCTCGCCTCGGGCAGTGAGCTCCAGCACGCGATGGTCGCGGCCGGGCAGCTCGGCGATGGCGTGCGCGTCGTTTCCATGCCTTGCTTCGAGCGTTTCGAGCGCCAGGACGAAGCCTACAAGGAAGAAGTGCTGCCGAAGGCCTGCCGCAAGCGCGTGAGCATCGAGGCGGGCATCTCCGACCCATGGTTCCGCTACGTCGGCCTCGACGGCGCATCCGTCGGCATCAACCGCTTCGGCCTCAGCGCGCCTGGCAACATTGCGATGAAGGAACTCGGTATGACACCCGAGAACGTTGTCGCCGCTGTCAAAGCGTTGTAGGGAGAGTCGCGCGGAGCGAAAAAGCGCTTCGCGTGAACCGTCATGTCGTTAGGTAAATTCGATCCCGAGGTCATCCACCGCAAGGCGGATGACTTCGAGTCTGCGTCGCTCGCCGAGATCCTCGGCTGGGCTTGGGAAAACTATGGCGAGCGCGCGGCGATCGGGACCAGCTTCCAGGGGGCGGGCATCGTCGTGATGCACACCGCCTACGAGCATGGTTACCGCTTCCCGATCTTCACGATCGATACCGGGCTGCTCTTTCCGGAGACGCTCGAGCTGAAGGCCAAGCTCGAGGCGCGTCTCGGAGTCACTATCGAGTCGCTCCATCCCGAGCAGACGCTCGAGCAGCAGGCCGCAGAGCATGGACCGGAGCTCTGGAAGCGCTATCCCGATCTTTGCTGCACCATGCGGAAGGTCCTTCCGCTGCAGAACAAGCTGAAGACTCTCGATGTCTGGATCACCGGTCTACGCCGGCAGCAGTCCGACACGCGCTCGAAGACGAAGATCGCCGAGCTCTACAAGTTCGACGTGTTGCACGACCAGTACATCCTCAAGCTGAATCCCATGGCGAACTGGTCGCGCGAGCAGGTGCAGGCGTATCTGCGCGAGCATGACCTGCCGATCAATGCGCTTCAGTCCCGTGGGTACCGCAGCATCGGTTGCCATACCTGCACGCGCCCGATCGGCGAGGGCGACGACGAGCGCGCGGGACGCTGGACCGGCTTCGACAAAGCCGAGTGCGGCATCCACACCTTCCTCGGCGACAATATCTGAGCCTGTTGTTCTTATAGGACCTATAGGTCTCCTATAGGCTGTCCGCCCCTTACGACAGCGGCTGCAGGCTCCGCGGTCGCGCAAAGATCCCGAGGCTCTCGAGGATCGGGCTGCCTTCGCCCCGGAGGAAAGCGAGCAACTGCCCGCGTGCGGTCAAGGCGTCGATGCCGCGGGATTGCAGTTGCGCCAGGAGATTCTCGAACATCGCCCGGCGGCGCGTACCTCCCTCCGAACAGTCGCGGCGATCGCAGCAAAAAGTGGCCATGGTCGAGCCGCAGGAGCAGTTGCGCATCATGGCGACTTGCTGGAACTGCGTCTGTTGCTGCATGTCGTAGCTCATCAGGCCGGTGCCGCTGACGACGGGCTGGGTCTCATCCACGAAGGACTCGAGCGTCGGATAGACCCGCTTGCAGCGCGCGCAGGTCTTTGGAAATTCATTTTCCAACAGCGCGAGCAATCCTTCGTAGATCGTAGAATCGCTGGAGCGCATACGTAGGAATTAGTCGGGCTAATGCTATTCGTGAAAAGCGCCACGAATCAAGGCCAAGCTCATTCTTTCCGAAACAACAGCATTGGCGAAACGGGTTAAAAAAGTTCAGACTCGGGCTTTGTGGAGTTTCCAGAACGTCATGAGCTGCCGCTGCAGGCGCAGAAGATGGAAGTGCTCGGCCGGCTGGCCGGGGCGGTGATCCACGATCTCAATAACCTGCTCACGGTTATTCAGCTAAATGCTGGCCTCATCAGCCTGGGCGGTTTGCCTGAGGAAGAGGTCCTCGCATCCGCCGGCAAGATCGACGAGGCGTCCTGCCGCGCGGCGGAGCTGACGCGCAAGGTCCTGAATTTCGCCCGGGGCAAGGCGGACGAAATCGGCCCTGTGAACCTGCCGGAACTCATTACCGGACTGTCCCGTCTGCTCGAGCCGCTCGTCGCGAAGCGCGTGCGGATGGAGATCGCCTTGGGGACCGAAGAGCGATGGGTCCGCGGGAACAGCAGCGCGATCGAGCAGGCGGTGATGAATCTCGTGCTCAATGCCGTCGACGCGATGCCCGACGGGGGGAAAGTCACCATTTCCTGCAAGGCTCAAACCCTCTCGGCGGGTGAGCGAAAGAGTTGCAGCCCGGGGCGCTACATCGTCATCTGTGTCGCGGACGAGGGCCGCGGCATTCCGCTGGAAGATCGTACCGGGATTTTCAAACCGTTTTTCACCACGAAAAATGACGGCACCGGCATGGGGCTGGCGATCGTCAATCGCATCGCCCGATTGCACGGCGGAGTCGTCGAGTTCGAGAGCGAGCTGGGGAAGGGCACGGAGTTCCGGATCTGGCTGCCCGAGGATACCTCGGTGCGAAAGGTCGAGGTCCGGGTGCCCGTCGTATCCGCCCCGCCGTCTTCGGATCGCACCATTCTCCTCGTCGAGGACGACCCCGGCATCCTCGAGCTGACGCTTTACCTCCTGAACTCCATGGGACTGCGAGTGCTGCCGGCAAAAAATGGGGAGGAAGCGCTCGCCCACTGGCAGTCTCATCGCGAGGAGATCGGTCTGCTTTTCACGGACATCGTCCTGCCGGGTCAGCTGTCGGGTCGGGACCTGGCGCTCAAACTCCTCGCCGACCGGCCGTCACTGCCGGTCCTTTACACGAGCGGCTACAGCAACATGGACGCCGATCAGTCCTACTTCACGAAAAGCAATTTTCTCTCGAAGCCGTTTCAGTCGACCGCGCTCCAGAAGGCGGTGCGGGCCGCGCTCGCCGAGACGCAACCCGCCTGAGTCGAGAGACTTACGGGGCGATCTTTTTCTTCGCCTCGACGAGGCTGTGGCGCAGCTCCTGAATGCTCAGAGGCTTTTCCAGAATGCGGAGCACGCCCAACTCCCTGGCCTTCTTGAGATCGATGAGATCGGGCCAGCCGCTGAACATGATGATCGGAATCAGGATCCCTTTTGCCCGCAGGTCGGAAATGATCGTCAGGCCGTTCTTGGGAGAATGAGGATTGCCGTCGATCGCGTAGTCGATGAGCAACACGTCGACCTTCTCGGCGCGGAGAATCTCGTCGATGCGATCCGGGGAGACCGTGTGAATGGCCTCCCATCCGCCCTGCTGGGCGATGCGGCTGATGATTTCTCCCACCGGATTTTGATCGTCCACCACGAGTAGTTTCATGCGATCGGCAGAGTTAGTAGTCGTCCGGTTTTTCGTAAGCATTCTTTTTTCAGGCAAACCGCGTCAAAATGCAGAGCCAGTCGCCGAGCATGCTAAAAATTCGGAAAAAGTAAAAGAATCCCTGATGCAGTATCGGGGATATTTTTTGGGGTAGGCTGGTGAAGCCGTCCGCCTGCGGGCTTTTGCTTCGCCCATTCCCATGTAGCCTGAGGACACATGGATTTGCCCGGCTTCATTTTCGCTTTTCTCGTGCTTGTTCTTGCGGCGGTGTGCCTGTGGCTGGCGGTACGCCTGGCGCGGAGTTCCGCGGAAAAAGCGCGGCTCGAGGCCCAGATCGAGGCCGAGCGGCAGGGGGCATCGGAGAAGCTGGCCCTGCTGGAATCCTCGCGAGTGCGTCTGGTGGATGAGTTCAAGTCATTGTCGCTGGCGGCTTTACATGAGAATAACCAGCGGTTTCTCGAGATGGCGAAGGGCGATTTCGAGCACAAGCGTGAGGCGGTGGACAATCTCGTGAAGCCCATGCGCGAGCAGCTCGAGAAGTTTGGAGAGGCCGTGCGGGACATCGAGAAGGAGCGCGTGGATGCCTACGCCAGCCTGCGCCAGCAGATCGGAAACCTCGGCGAGGGGCAGCTCCGACTCCAAACCGAGACGGCCAATCTCGTCCGTGCCCTGCACGCGCCCGCGACCCGCGGGCGCTGGGGAGAGATTTCGCTGCGCCGGGTCGTCGAGCTCGTCGGCATGCAGGAGCATTGCGATTTCACCCAGCAAGCGAGCGTGGAGACCGATGGGGGACGGTTGCGGCCGGACATGGTCGTCAACCTGCCGGGCGGCAAGACGATCGTAGTCGACTCCAAGGTCGCGCTCGAGGCCTACCTGAACGCCATCGAGGCCACGGACGACGCCTCGCGCGCGCTGCATCTCAAGTCTCATGCCCGCCAGGTCCGTAATCACATCGAGGCGCTCGCCGGGAAAAACTACTGGTCCCAATTTTCGAACTCACCCGAGATCGTCGTGATGTTCATGCCCCTCGAGACGGCCTTCTCCACCGCGGTGGAAAAAGATCCCTCCCTGCTGGAGTGGGCGGTCGAGCGGCGGGTGATTCCCGCCTCGCCGATGACGCTCATCGCCCTGCTCCAGGCCGTCCACTACGGCTGGAAGCAGGAGCGGATGACGGAAAATGCGCGCCACATCAGCGACGCCGGCCGCGAGTTGCACGATCGTATCGTCACCTACACCGAGCATTTCGCAAAGATCGGGCGCGGCCTGAACTCCGCGACCTCGGCGTACAACAGCGCGGTGGGCAGCCTCGAGCGCAACGTGCTTTCCAAAGCGCGCGAGTTGAAAAAGCTCGGCGCCGCCTCCGGGGGCAGCGAGGTGGAGACTCCACCCGAGATCGATCTCGCCCCGCGCCGGCTGCTGAACGAGCCCGTCGATGGTTAAGCTGGCCCTGCTGGCCCTCGCCTGGCAGCTCGCGCTGCCGGGCTGGCACTACGAGTTCCCCCGTGACCACGGGAGCCATCCCGACTTCAAGACGGAGTGGTGGTATTTCACCGGGAACCTGAAGGCGAAAGACGGCCACGAGTTCGGCTACCAGCTCACCTTTTTCCGGCAGGGGGTCATCCCTGCCGGAGAGAAGGTCTCCGCGACCTCGCGCTTCGTGGCCCGGCAGTTCAGCTTTGCCCACTTCGCTATTTCCGATCTGTCGCTCGGGAAATTTTTCTTCGACCAGAGCATGAGCCGCGGAACCTTCGGCGAGGCCGGCTTTGGCGATGGGAACCGGCTGGCGTGGATCGAGGACAGCTCGCTGGAGCTTCGGCCCGATGGCGCATTTCATCTGGCCGGTCGCGATGGAGGGAAAGCACTCGATCTCGTCCTGCGGTCGAGCAAGCCACCTGCCATCCATGGCAGGGATGGGGTGAGCCAGAAGGCGGATGGCGCCGGGCGGGCGTCTCACTACTATTCCTTCACGAGGCTCGAGACGACGGGCTCACTCTCGATCGACGGAAGGACGTACGACGTCACGGGCTCGAGCTGGTTCGATCACGAGTGGGCGAGCAATCAGCTCGCCGCCGACCAGGTCGGCTGGGATTGGTTCAGCCTGCAATTCGACGACGGCTCGGAGCTCATGCTCTTCCAGTTGCGTAAGCAGGAAGGGGGGCGCGATCACTGGTCCGGGGGCAGCTTCATCGCGGCGGACGGGGCGGTGACCCGCATCGCGAACGACGATTTTTCGCTGACGCCGTCCGCGCCTTGGAAAAGCCCCGCCAGCGGTGGGGAATATCCCGAGCGGTGGGCGCTCTCGATCCCGTCGCTACAGCTCGAAGCGAGCGTTGTTTCTCGGCTGAAGGATCAGGAACTGAGGCTCTCTCCGATCGCCTACTGGGAAGGCTCGATCTCCGTCTCCGGCACGCGAAAAGGCTCGCCGATCCGCGGGCTCGGTTACCTGGAGATGACCGGCTACGCGGGGCGCGTGGTGGGCTTGCAGGCTGGTGAGTGAGGCCGGCGCTTGAGGGTTTTTTGCAGCTTGCAGACGTGGTCGTTCGCCGCGAAGCGTTTCCAGCGGAGGGTAGGGTTGGCACTCCGTGCCGACCGACTTTTCACAGAACGGGCAACCACCCAAGCTTTGCTTCCTTTTCAAAGTCGGACGGCGGCGGAGCGCCGTTTGCCTCCTTCGCAATGCCTCGTTCGCTCCCGCTCTCTCGCCCTACGGGCTGTGCTTCACACAGGCTATCCCAAACGATCCCATCGTTTGGTATTCGCTCTGTCGCCCTTCGGGCTGCGCTCCGCGCAGGCTATCCCGAGCGCTCCCAGCGCTCCGGTATTCTACCCTCTAAACGAGGGCCCGCTGCCGCGGGCCCATTTTGACTTCGAGGTCGCCTCGTCGTTTTTACGACAAATTGAAATGGGATCGCTTTACCCGCCCTGCACGGGCGGCATGACGGAAATGACTTCGCCGGGCCGGATCTCGTGCGTGCGCTCCACGTAGTCGAGATCGGCGGCGAGCAGCAGGCGGCTGTCCCAGTCAATCAGGGCAGGGTATCGGGCCTGGAGTTCGCCGAGCAGCGTCTCGACGGTGGCTCCGGGAGGAAGTTCGAGGTCGAGTTCCGCGACGCCGGTGAGGTCGCGCAGCACGGAGTAAAACTCGACCTTCGTCGTCATTTCATCCCGCGCGTGATGGCATCTTCCGTAAGGACGCCGACGAAGGGGAGGTTGCGATAGCCCTCGTTGTAGTCGAGCCCGTAGCCGACCACGAATTCGTTGGGAATGTCGAAGGCGACATAGTCCGCATCCACCTCGCGCGCCCGCTCCACTTGCTTGCGGAGGAGCACGCAGGTGCGCAGGCTGAGAGGGCCCTCCTGGGCCAGGCGCTCCTGGATGGCGTGCAGGGTATGGCCGGAGTCGAGAATGTCGTCGAGGATCAGCACGTGGCGGTCGCGGAGCTGGGCGACGGTCGTCTGGCGGAAATTCACGCTGCCGGTGGTCTTCGTGCCATGGTAGCTCGAGACGCCGAGGCAATCGACCTGCAGGGGCAGCGGGATGCGGCGCAGCAGGTCGGCGACGAAGATGAAGCTGCCATTCAGGATCGCGATGACGGTGAGGTCCTTGCCTCGGTAGTCCGTCGTGATCTCATGGGCCATCTCGTCGAGACGGCTGAGAATCGTTGATTCGTGAAAGAGAATTTTCCGGATGTCCTCGAGCATGAGAGTGGCAGGCTAAGCGAACGATCCCGAACACGGAAGCGCTATTGAGCTTCGAATTTCCCGATAGCCTCCAGGCCCTTCGGCGTGACGCGGAAGACCTCCTTGCTCACGGGGTACCCGGAGATCTCGTAGTCGTTCAGGACCTGCTCGGCCGTGTCCTGGAAGTGGGAGGCGAGGGCGGGGTAGACGTAGACCCGGTAGCGGGTGGGGATGGCGACCAGGATGTCCGGGCCGAAAGTGTCGGCAAATTTATCGGCGAAATCCGGAGCGAGCGTGGCGCTGGCCGTGGCGGGGGAGTCGGAGGCGAGCAGGGCGTACTGGATCACGCCTTTGCTGTCGCGCACGAAGGTGGGCTTTAGCTTTGCGAGTTCGGCGCTGGCCGAGGCGGCCGAGACCCGGCGGATGGAGTCGAGATTGAGCTTGAGCCGGTTGATATCGGCCTTCTTCAGGAAGGTGACATCCTCGCCCTCGATCCGGGCGGGCGTGAGGATCGTCTCCTTGGTTCCCGGGATGGCGAGGGCGTAGTCCGGGCGCATGAAGGCGGGCTGGAAGACGAGCTGGAGGCTGGCTTCCTCCGCCGACGCGGCGTGCGCTATGACAAACAAGAGCAAGGCGGCGAGCCGGCGGCATTTGTGTTTTTGGCGGGGTCTGTTAAGCGTGTGCGGTCGCATGATTACTTTTCTGGAAGGCAAGTTGGAAGAGGCGCTGCCCACGCAGATCATCGTCAATGTGGGCGGAGTCGGCTACCAGGTTTTGATTCCACTCTCGAGCTATGATCGGCTGCCCGCGCCGGGAAGCAACATCCACTTGCTCACCCATCTCGTCATCCGCGAGGACGAGCACATCCTGATCGGCTTCTGCACCCGAGCCGAGCGCGACCTCTACCGGCTGCTCGTACACCATGTCACCGGCGTGGGGCCGAAGCTCGCGCTCGCCATCCTCAGCGGGATGAGCGTGGACTCCTTCAAGGTTGCGGTCGTGGCCGCGGATACCGCGGCCATTTCGAAAATCAGCGGGGTGGGCAAGAAGACCGCCGAGCGCGTGGTCCTGGAACTGAAGGACAAGCTCGGGGTCGCCGCCGAGTGGGAGGCCTCCAGCGCCGCCCATGCGCCGACGCCGGAGGATATCGTGATGCACGACGCGGTGCTCGCGCTCATCACCCTCGGCTACAAGCAGGTCGAGGCGCACAAGGCGGTGAAGCGCGTGGTCGAGATCGAGGGCGCGGCCGTGGAGCCCGAGGTGCTCGTGCGAAAGGCGCTGCAAATCCTCACCCGATGAGTGCCGGCGTGTCTGCCGGATCCGACCGGGAGGAGTTCGAGCGCGCGCAGCGCGTGCGGGAGTCCCTGCCGAAAGGCGGCCTCTTTCACGAGAAGTCCTGGCGGGTCTCGCCGCGTGCTTTCCCGATCACCGGAGCTTTCGCCGCGGAGCTCGACCAGCTCGGCTACCGCCTCTGGCAGTTCGTCAAGGCCTGCAACCAGCTCTACCGGCTCAGTCACGATGGGCGCCAGCCCGCATGGATCGCGGACCTGCTCGATCGGGGCAAGCCGCCCGAGCTCGTCGAGGCGGCTCGCGACCGGCGTTTCCGCGACGAAATTCCCGCGGTTCTCCGGCCGGATCTCGTCCTGACCGACGACGGCTTCACCATCGCCGAGATCGACAGCGTGCCCGGAGGCATCGGCCTGACCGCCTGGCTGGGGCGCGAATATGCGGCGCTGGGCGAGGACATCCTGGGCGGGCCGGATGGCATGTTCGATGGCTTCGCCTCCGCCGTGCCGGGCGGTGATATCGTCGTCTCCGAGGAGGCGGCGACTTATCGTCCGGAGATGGAATGGCTCGCCGCCCGCCTGAACGAACGGGGCGGCAAATCCTGGCGGGTGCTGGATGACGCGCCGCGCGACGACTGGGCGGCGACGGTCTATCGGTTTTTCGAGCTCTTCGACCTCGCGAATGTCCGCTGTGCGCCACAACTGATCGAGCGCGCCCGCGCGGGGGAGCTGCGCGTCACCCCGCCTTTCAAGCCGCAGCTCGAGGAGAAGCTCTGGTTCGGCCTTTTTTGGCTCCGTCCGCTGCAGGACTACTGGCATCGCGAGCTGGGCGAGAAGTCCCTCGCCGCGCTGCGGAAAGTCATCCCCTATACCTGGCTGGTCGACCCCGCTCCGCTCCCGCCGCATGCCGTGCTCCCGCGGCTCGAGGTCCAGAGCTGGGACGAGGTGGCCGAGTTCAGCCAGAAGCAGCGCGAGCTGATCCTGAAGGTGAGCGGCTTCAGCGAGACCGCATGGGGTTCGCGCGGTGTCGTGATGGCGCAGGACGTGCCGCATAAGGAATGGCGCGAGGAGCTCGCCTCCGCGCTCGCCGCCTACGGCCACCAGCCGCATTTGCTCCAGCAATTCCACAAAGGCCGGGTCATCGAGCATCCCTGGCTCGACGAGGAGTCCGGCACGCTCGTCACCATGCGGGGGCGCGTGCGGCTCTGCCCGTATTTCTTCCCGGGCGAGGGCCGGGTGAAATGCGCCGGCGCGCTCGCCACGATCTGCCCGCAGGACAAAAAGCTCCTGCACGGCATGTCCGAGGCGATTCTGGTGCCGACGAGCGTGGTTGGCTGAAAATCGCTCGCGTTCGACGCGGAGATTTCCTACGAACGAATCCATGCTCCGACTCGCCGCCCTCTTCGCCGTCATCGCCCTTGCCGGCTGCGTCAGCAGCCAGTCCGGCTACGAAGAGCCGCTGGCGCGCGACGTGTACCAGAAGGTGAACGTCACTTCCTACACCGGGGCGGCCAGCGATCCCGGAGCGCCTGCCGCCACCGCGCGCGGCACCCGCTACCAGAGCGGCTCGATCTCGAGCGCGGCGGCCGACTGGTCGCGCTGGCCGGCCGGCACTCTCTTCCGCGTCCTGGCGACGGGTGAACTCTACGAGGTGGACGATTTCACGGACGACATCGTCGGCAGGAACACGCTGCTGCTGTACAAGCCTTCCACGCTGGCCAATCCAGGCTCGCATCAGGTGACGATCGAGATCATCCGCTGGGGCAGCTTCCAGAGCTCCGCCACGATGCTGCGCCAGCAGAAGTCGAGCACGGCGAAGAAAATCCTCACCGAGCTCCTCGCCCGCCATCCCGAGGCAAAATGAAACGGGCCTTCCTCGCGGCGTGGCTGATTGCCGTCGCGCTACGGGCCGCCCTGGCCGGGAGCGATCTCGTCGATGTCGCGACGATCCGGCCGCCGCTGCTGGAGGAGATCCGGTACGCGACCCGGCATAACTTCACCGGCGAGGCGCTCTATCCCTTCCCGGCGGCGTTCGTTCATCGCGACGTGGCGGCTGCGCTCGCCCGCGTGCAGGCCGGCCTGGCGAAGGAAGGGCTCGGCCTGAAGATCTACGACGGCTATCGCCCGCTCTCGGTACAGCAGAAGATGTGGGATCTGATCCACGACGAGCGCTATGTCTCGAATCCCGCCGTGAACAAAGGGCGCCACACCCGTGGCACGGCGGTCGACGTCACCCTGATCGACCGGATGGGCAACGAGCTCGCGATGCCGAGCCCCTTCGACGATTTCACCGAGGCCGCGCACCGGGACTCGAAAACGATGACCCGGGAGCAGCAGGCGAACATGAAGAAGCTCGAGGACATCATGACGCGCCACGGCTTCGAGCCCTATCCCTTCGAGTGGTGGCACTACGATTTCCACGGCTGGCAGAAATATCCCGTGCTCGATGTCTCCTTCCGGGAGATCGAGCGCGCTGGGAAATAATCACCGGCGTCGATTCCAGCTCTTGGAGCCGTAGCGTGTCTCGACGAGCGAGGCGCGCAGAGCCGTCCAGGATGCCGGGGGCGTCCAATCCTCCACGGACCGGGCAAGGGTGCGAGCCAGCCGGTTCGGGAAGTCCTCGTTCACCGAAATCGCCTGGATGCTGCCCTGGTACAGGAAGCCCTCGCGGGAGCGCCGTTGGGCGCCCCCCGCGACCTTTTGGCGGCCGAGCAGGATGTCCGCAGGGGCGGGGCTTGCGAAACACGCGGGACCGCACGAGCAGTCGGCCTCGGTGGCCAGGATCAGGCTGCCGACGTCGAGAGCCGTGCGAATCGCGGCGTGGATCCGGCGATAGGTCTCGGCCGGGGCGAGCCGTGAAAAGGGGTGAGAAGCCGGGACGGCCAGCGCGATCGTGGTGTCCTCGCCGTGTTCGACGAAGCCTCCTCCGGTGCAACGGCGGGTGAGGGGACGCGTGCCGGCAAAGGCCTGCGCTTCGTCCCAACGCTGTGGATAGCCAAAGGTGGTTTCACGATTTGACCAGTGGTAAACGCGCAGCGTCGGCACGGTCGCGAGGCGTTGCATGACCTCGTCGAGAGCCATTTGTCCGGCACCGTCCATGCCATCGCGTACGCGCCAGAGGGCGACTCGATCGAATATGGAAAATGTGTCCGGCACGGTGGATACATTCGATTTTTCCGTGAGCGACGTTCAAGTTGATTTGCGAGCGCACGATCTCTACGCTCATTCCCCTCATGGCAAAGCCGGCGCTCGGAAAAGGACTTGGAGCCCTCATTAATACGAGGGTCGCTGCGCCTACCCCTGCCGAGGAGGAGGGGGAACGCATCCAGTCCATTCCGCTCGTGGATATTTTCCCGAGCCCGCTGCAGCCGCGTCACGAATTCCGCGCGGACCAGCTCAACGAACTCGTCGAGTCCATCCGCGAGCGCGGCATCATCCAGCCGCTGATCGTCCGCAAGTCGGGCGCGAAATACGAGCTCATCGCCGGAGAGCGCCGCTGGCGCGCCTCGCAGGTCGTCGGTCTCCTCGAGGCTCCGGCGATCATCCGCAAGGCGAGCGACCAGGAAGTCCTGGAGCTGGCGCTCATCGAGAATCTCCAGCGCGAAGACCTCAACCCGATCGAAGAAGCGAGCGCCTACTCGCGGCTCTCGCGCGAGTTCAAGCTCACGCAGGAGGAAATCTCCCGCCGCGTCGGAAAGAGCCGGGCCTCGATCGCAAACTCCATGCGCCTGCTCGACCTCGATCCCGATGTGCAGAGCATGGTGCGGCAGAGCCTCATTTCCGTCGGGCATGCCAAGGTGCTCCTTTCCTTGAAATCCGTCGAAGAGCAGAAGCTGCTCGCCGACGTGATCATTCGCCAGTCCGCCTCCGTGCGTACCGCGGAGAAACTGGCCGCCACGCAGCTCTCGAAGACCGGGGGCGGCTCCCGTAAAAGAGGCAAATCCGACCCCGAAGTCGCACCGGCGGTTTTGCACGTGCAGAATTTATTACAGCACCGTTTGGCGACGCGGGTCGTAATCCATCATGGTGAGAAGCAAGGAAGCATCACCATCGAGTACTATGGAAACGACGACCTTCAAAGAATCCTCCAGGAACTCGGCGTGCGTTCCGACTAGGCCATCGCCTCCCGGACTGCTGGGCCGGCTGGTGGATTTCATCGACTCGGATTATTTCCCCGAGGGCGCGGACCGGGTCCGAGAGCTGCCCGAGCGCTTCGAGTGGAGCCGGGCGATCCCTTTTTTGATTCTGCATCTCGGTTGCCTCGGGGTGATCTGGACCGGGTGGAGCTGGACGGCGGTCGGCGTGGCGGTGGCGCTTTATTTCGTGCGCATGTTTGCCGTGACCGGGCTGTATCACCGTTACTTCTGCCATCGGGCCTTCAAGACCTCGCGTCCGATGCAATTCCTCTTCGCCCTGCTCGGGCTCACGGCCGTGCAGCGGGGGCCTCTCTGGTGGTCGGCGGTGCATCGGCACCATCACCAGCACTCGGATGACGAGCACGATACGCATTCCCCAGGGGTGAAGGGATTCCTCTGGTCCCACATCGGCTGGCTGACCAGCAGCCGGAATTTCCCGACCGACTACAGCCGGGTGCGCGATCTCGCGAAGTACCCCGAGCTCGTGTTTCTCAATCGCTTCGACCTGATCGGTCCCCTGCTGCTGATCGCGCTGCTCTACGGCGCCGGCGTGCTGTTGCAGGCCTTCCTGCCGGCTCTCGGCGTGACCGGCGGGCAGCTCGTGGTGTGGGGGTTCTTCATCAGCTCGGTTTTTCTGTTCCACGGCACCTGCGCGGTCAATTCCTTCGCCCATACGCTGGGAACCAAACGCTACGCTACGGGCGACGAGAGCCGGAACAGCTTCCTCCTGGCGCTGATCACACTCGGCGAGGGCTGGCACAACAATCACCACCAGCACCAGGCCTCCGCGCGGCAGGGCTTCTTCTGGTGGGAGATCGACATCAGCTACTACGTCCTGCGGGGCCTCGCGGCGATGGGGCTGGTGTGGGACTTGCGGCCGGTCCCGAAAGCGGCCTACGAGGAGTCGGCCTTCGTCAAGCGCTAGGGCGCCATGGAGCGGATAGCGATCATCGGGACGGGGATTTCCGGCCTCGGGTGCGCGTGGAACCTGCGCGAGAGGGCGCAGATCACGCTCTACGAGCAGGATGCTCGCACGGGAGGGCATACGAACACCGTCACCGTGCGGGAGGATGGCGTCGATGTGCCGATCGATACCGGCTTCATCGTTTTCAATCACGTCACCTACCCGAACCTCTGCCGACTGTTCGACGAGCTGGGCGTGGCCACGCAGCCGAGCGAGATGTCATTCAGCGTCCAGCATCTGCCGGACGGGCTGGAATACAATGGCATGGGCTTGCGCAAGGTCTTCGCGCAAAAGCGGAATCTGTTCCGCCCCCGATTTCACCGGCTGCTCCGGGATATCACGCGGTTCTTCGAGGTGGCGAATGTCTCGCTCGATGACGCGTCGGTGAGCGACCTGAGCGTGCGGCAGTTCGTGGAGCGGGAGGGATTCGGCCGCGATCTGCTGGAATATTACCTCGTGCCGATGAGCGCGGCAATCTGGTCCGCGCAACCCGGCGAGGCACTCGATTTTCCGGCCGGGATGCTCATTCGTTTTTTTCATAATCACGGCTTCCTCGGGGTGAAGACCCATCACCCCTGGTTCACGGTCAGCCGGGGAGCGGGCAGCTACGTTCGCAGGATCCTGAGCGGGATCGCGGATGTCCGGGTGGGCTCCGGCGTCGTATCCGTGGAGGAGTCCGGGAATGCGGTACGGGTTCGCACGGCGGATGGGGCGGTCGCGGAGTTCGACCGCGTGATCATCGCCGCGCATGCCGACCAGGCCCTGCGCATGCTCGCCCGGCCGGATGCCGATCAGCAAAGGCTGCTCGAGCTTTTCCAATATCAGCGCAATCACGCCACGCTGCACACGGACGACTCCCTCATGCCGCGCCGGAAGATCGCGTGGGCATCGTGGAACTACCGCATCGAGGGCACGACGGCCACGACCCACTACTGGATGAATGCGCTGCAAAATGTGTCCCGGAAGCGGGACTACTTCGTCTCCCTGA
>Ga0310811_10002262_pt1 | contig 23987 bp, 18 predicted proteins | sample YCmetagenome_FD_207642 | JGI IMG/M metagenome (GOLD analysis project Ga0310811, IMG submission 207642) | Soil microbial communities from experimental microcosm in Duke University, North Carolina, United States - YC | ecosystem: Engineered > Artificial ecosystem > Soil microcosm > Unclassified ... | reverse complement strand
GCGAACAGTCGCCGGTCGTTCCACCACGCGATGACCGGCGGCACGAGAGCCGCCGCGAGAACCAGCAGCGCGGAGCCGGACGATTGACGGCCGACGAAGGGGATTGGGATCATCTAACTGGCACTGCCTGACGCCGGGATTTTGGGGCGAAGCCATGGCCGCCTGCGAGCGGCGGTGGCGTTACGTTGGGACGCCACCCGCGTTATGACAAGGACCCGCCGCGCGCGTAACGCGTCGGCCGGCGCGTAGCTAAACGGCAGGTTAACGACGAGTGGGCACGCAATGTGTTTCTCCCGTTAGGACGTTAGGCCGTTAGGCATCGCTATTGGATTCGACGCCAGGTGACACTATCTTAGGGTTCATGGCTACCACTACTCGCAAGCGCGCCGCGTCAGGCGCCAAGCGTCCCGGCATCAGCCGGATCGATCAGGAGTCCACTCGCACCCACGGCTTCTTCGCGCGCTTCGGCTATGCGCGTGACAAGAACGGTACGTGGCGCCCGAAGCACCGCGCGTTCTTCGGCGACGCGAGTCACGGCAGTAAGAAGAAAGCCCTCGCTGCTGCGGAAACCTGGCTCGGGAAGATCGAGCGGGCCGAGAAGCGCGCCGGCAGCGGCGGCGCGAAGAAGACGGCGAAGAAGAAGTAGCGACGTCCGCCGGGTCCATCCTCCCGCGCTACTGACGTGTCAGCGGCGCGGGGAACCGAGTGCCCCCTCCGAGTTCGCACGAACCTCAACGCGAACGGCCTCGGAACGCGTGAGCGTCCGAGGCCGTCGTCGTTTCGAGCGGTCATTCCTGCTTCGACCGCAGATCCTCCGCCGCCTTCCGACCGGCGTCGAGATTCACGCGCACGTCGCTCAGGAATTTCCTCACCGGCTCCTGACGTACCTCGCCATCCTCGAGCGCGTCGTCGATCTCATCCATCAGATCCTTTCGTACCTGGATTACACGGTCCAGGTACGCCCGATTGAAGTCGGCCCCGCTTCTCGACTCCAGGTCCCGCATCGCTTCCGGCTGATCACGGATGACATCCCGGTCGGGTGGCACCGGCGCGATATTCAATTGGTCGGCCGTCGCCTTGATGCCGCGTTTCGTCGCCTCGTTCTCGCTCAGCGCCCTGGACGCGAAGTCGTTCACCGCACCGGTCGTCTTTCGCTGCGCGAGCTGGTCGGTGGCGATCATCGCCGAAAACGCGGTGTCGAGGAGGGCAAAGACGTTCTCGTCGGTGAGCACCGCGGTCGGCGCAGCCGACGCGGGCGCCGAGTCGACGCCCAGCGAGCCGGCCGACGTGTCGACCTTGTTGGGAGTGCGACGATCGCCGCCGCACGCCATGGCAGCGGACGTCGCGGCGAGGAAGGCAATCGCTCGAACATTCACCGAATACGACATGGGCAATCCCTCCGTGCTGGTGATGCACGACCCACTGCGAATCGGCCCGAGCATAGCGCGAGCCAGATGACCTCCCGACTCTACTATACTGACGCCTACGCCACGGCCTTCGACGGACGCATCACCGAGGTCTCCGCCGACGGGCAGCGTGTGTATCTCGACCGAACCGCCTTCTACCCAACGTCAGGCGGCCAACCGTACGACCTCGGCTCGCTAGGCGGGGCGCAGGTCGCGGACGTGGTCGACGAGGATGAGCGTATCGCCCACGTGCTCGCCGCGCCACTGTCTGACCACGCGATCGGCGATGCGGTGCGCGGCGAGATCGACTGGCGACGACGCTTCGATCACATGCAGCAGCATACGGGGCAGCACCTCCTGTCCGCGGTGTTCGCCACGCTGTTCGGCTACGAGACAGCTTCCGTCCACTTCGGCGCTGATCGCTCGTCACTGGACCTCGACGTCGGTGCGATCGATGCCGCCCAGTTAGGCGAAGCCGAACGACGGGCGAACGAGATCGTGTGGGAGAATCGGCCGGTGAGCGTGAGCTTCGAGGACGCAGCCACGGCGACTGGCCTCCGCAAGCCGCCGCCCCGAGAAGGCACACTGCGTATCGTGACCATCGCCGACCTCGATCGGAGCGCCTGCGGCGGCACCCACGTACGCGCCACCGGCGAGATCGGCGCGATCACCCTCCGTGGAACGGAACGGATTCGCAAACAGATGCGCGTCGAGTTCCTCTGCGGCGCGCGCGTGGTTCGTCAGGCACGCGCTGATTTCGAGGCGCTCTCCGCCATCGCGCTGTCGGTCAAGTCATCGATCGCCGAAGCACCCGCGCTCGTCGCCGCGCAGAGTGCCGAGCTTCGCGACACCATGGCCGCGCGCAAGCGACTCGAGGGCGAGCTCGCCGTGCACCAGGCCCGTGCGCTTTACGAGATGACCGCGCCGACGCCCGGCGGCGTTCGCGTGGCGGTCCTCCGTCGGGATGGCGGCTCTCTGGAAGACATCCGTCCGCTGGCGCAGGCCTTTGCTTCGTTGCCGAAGACGGTGTTCGTTGCGGCGGTCCTGTCACCGGCAACCGTGCTCATCGCCGCCGCCGATGACGCTGGCGTCGATGCCGGCCGACTTCTCAAAGCAGCGCTCGCCGCTGCGGGAGGGAGAGGCGGCGGTTCGCCGAGGCTGGCACAGGGCACCGTCCCTAACGCGGACGCGCTCGAGAGCGTCGTGAGCGCCGTCCGCGACACAATCGCGTAAGGCGGATTCCATGCGAATGCCGGGTCGCTGTGTTGTCGTCAGGCCGCGAGCATCGTTGGTAGCAGCGATGCTGCTCGCGCCGGCGCTGCAGCTCGCTGCGCAAGCGACGACGCCGGACTCGGCGCTCGCCCATATGGATACCGCGACGCATCGCATCGACGCGACGCTTCCGGCCGGGCGCGTCATCCAGCGTATCACTGCGCGTGCGGATACCTCCCAGCGTTATGCGCTGTACCTGCCATCGTCCTTCACGCGCGACCGCCAATGGCCGATCCTCTTCCTGCTCGATCCACGCGGGCGCGCCCTCATCCCGCTCCAGCGATTTCAGCCGGCCGCGGAGCGCCTCGGCTACATCGCGATCAGCTCGTACAACACGCTCAGCGATGGGCCGGCGGAGCCTAACTACAAGGCGATGAACGCCATGCTGGACGACGTGCAACGATCGCTGCCTGTGGACTCGCGGCGCTTCTATCTCGTCGGCTTTTCCGGCACGGCGCGGTTTGCCTGGCAGATGACGACGCAACTTCCCGGCACTGTCGCCGGCATCATTGGGGCAGGCGCTGCGGTCCCGGGTGGCCGGTCGTGGATGGAGTCGAACATCGGCAAGTCCTCACCCGTGCTGTTCGGGACGATCGGCATACGCGACCCGAACTATGAGGAGCTCCGGTCGTTCGACGCCGAGTTGGACACCATTGGCGCGATTCATCACGTCGAGCGGTTCGACGGCGGACACCAGTGGCCGCCAACCGAGCTGTCGACGCGCGCCGTCGAGTGGCTGGAGCTCCAGGCAATGCGTCGCGGTTTGAAGCCGCGACAACAGCCGTGGATCGATTCGCTGTACGGAGCGTGGCTCGCGAGGGCCGCCCGACTCGACTCGGCTGGCGACGCACCGGCGGCCGCCCGCCAGTATCGCCTCGCCCGTGCCGATTTCGACGGGCTCACGGACGTGAACGCTGCCGCCGTTGGGTTGGCCGCGCTCGAGCGGGACCCGCGTGTGCGTCGTATGGCAGGCGTCGAAGCGGCCATGAGCGAGCGAGACTCGAAGCTCGGTACCGCGCTGGTCGCGTTCATCAATGAACTGAAGGCTGCGCCGTCGCCACCGTCGATGGATCTGGCGCGCAAGCGACTCGACCTCGACGCATTGCGACGGGACGCGGCACGCACGGACGACTCGACTGCCGCCATCGCCGCTCGGCGGGCGCTGGAGCGTGTCTTCATGCACATGTCGTTCTACGTCCCTCGGGACTTCTTCGACGCCAAACGTTATGCACACGCGGCGTACGCGCTCCAGATCGCCCGGCTGGTCCATCCTGACGACGGCGGGGTGTGCTTCTGGCAGGCACGCGCGCTCGCCCAGGTGGGCGACAAGGCGAACGCCCTGGCGGCGCTCGAGTGTGCGGCGGCGAGCCGCGAGGTGAGCGCCGAGGCGATCGAAGCCGACTCGCTGCTGGCCCCGCTGCGCGCGGACCCGCGATACGATGCCGTCGTTAGGCGACTGAAGAGTGGTTGATGGATGGCACGCGGTAGACGGGCGACGGGCGACGGGCGACGGGCGACGGGCGACGGGCGACGGGCGACGGAGGAAGAGCGAAGAGGCAGAAGGCGCAAAAGGGCGTGTCATTCCGAGCGCAGAGCCGAAGGCGCGGAGGCGAGGAATCGCCGTCGTCCCGACCGAGGGCTCGCCCCCTCTACCCGGGAGGACGGCGATTCCTCGCTGCGCTCGGAATGACAACACGACAAACGGCCCGAGAGTTGAATAGAAGAACGACAATGGCTTCCCGCTCACGCACCACGCGCGTTACGACTCCTCCCGGCACGGCGCTCGGCCAGAGCGGCGGGGTGACTCGGGCTCGGCGGCTCGCGCGCCTGCTTGATGACCTCATTCGTGTCCCCGGCACGAACATCGGCATCGGGCTCGACCCGATCATCGGCCTCATCCCCGGCGTCGGCGACATGATCGGCGGGCTCATGTCGAGCTACATCCTCATGGTAGCGGCACAGGAGGGCGTGCCGGCGTCCGTCCTCACCCGCATGCTCGGCAACATTGCGCTCGACAGCCTCGTTGGCGTCGTTCCCGTACTCGGGGATCTGTTCGACTTCGGCATGAAGTCGAATCGCCGCAACGTCGATCTGCTCGAGCGCTACCTCGCGACGCCGACAAAGACGAAGGCGGCAAGCCGGGGAATCGTGGCCCTCGTCCTTCTGGCCGCTATCCTATTGGTCGTCGGCCTCATCGCGACTGGCGTGTGGGTCGCGCGCCTCCTGGGGCGCCTGGTGAGCTGAGCACGCGCGCGTCATAGGCAATCCGCCCACCGACGATCGTCATCACGGTCACCGTCTCCGGCAGTCGGTCGTCAGGCACCGCGAAGATATCCTGCGACAGAATCGCGAGGTCCGCCAGGAACCCGGGTGCGAGTGTTCCCTTGTCCCGCTCCGCACGTTCGGCATACGCGCTGCCGCAGGTGTACGCTCGCACGGCCTGCTCACGCGTGAGTGCTTCACCCGGATTGTCCGGATGCGTGACCGCGAACTGAAGATTGAGGAAAGGATTGAGCGGGCCGTCGGACCCGATCCCGAGCGGAATGCCATCAGTCGGGAGTGAAGCGAACGGCTGATAGAAGTGCGACCGTGCGTCGCCGAACCGCGCACGCATCCGTTCGGGGCCATCGGTGAAGTGCGTAGGATTCTCGACGACCACAACGCCCAACCGTCGCGCGCGAGCGCGAAGGTCAGACATGAGCCGCGTGCTCGAAGCGAGGACGCAGTTGCCGCCATGTGCACAGGGCAGCCCGTTTACGGACTCACGACGTCCGGCGATGCCAAACGAAACATGGAGCTCATTCGCTGGCCGTACATCTCGTGATGCACGGCCAGATTGAGCTCCGCGCCACTACCGGCTCCGTAACTCCTGGCGTGTCCGTAAACGGACCCCCCTGTAAGAGTTTAAAGCGGGCAGTGTTGAGTCGTTTAGTTTTGAGATGCCGCGTCGTGCAATCGAGCATCTACTCACTCCTCAACGCCTCCAACGGATCCACGCGCACCGCACGCCGCGCCGGCACGAGGCACGCCGCGAGCACCACGGCGAGCAGCACCCCCGCCACGCCCACGAACGTGAAGACGTCGGTCGGCTTCACGCCGTAGAGGAGGCTCGTCAACACCCTGCCTAACGCCGCTGCGCCCAGCAGGCCAAGCGTGAGTCCTGCCGCCGCCGCACCCATACCCTGTCGCACGACCATGCCGAACACGTTGCGCGGTTGTGCGCCGAGCGCGACGCGCACACCGATCTCGCGCGTGCGCGCCGCGACCGAGTACGCCATCACGCCGTAGACCCCGACCGCCGCCAGCACGAGCGCGAGCAGCGCGAATGCCGCCATCAGCTGCATCGGCAGGCGACGATCCGTGAGGCCCTGGGTCCGCACCTGCTTCATGGAGTACGCATCGGACACCGGAATGGTCCGGTCGAGCGCACGGACCTCACGCCGCACCGCGGGCAGCAAGGACGTCGGCTCGGAAGTCGTACGCATGACGATGGCCATGCCACCCCAGTGGTCCTGGCGGCCCGACACGTAGGCGGTCGGACGGGATTCGCCGTCCACACCAATGCGGACGTCGCCGACGATCCCGACCACAGTCATCCACGGATCGTTAGGATTCGGCCCGAGCCGCACACGCGCCCCGATCGGGTCGCCGTTAGGCCAGTACGCGCGCGCCGCCGATTCGCTGAGGATGACGACGGGCGGCGAGTCCTGACGGTCCTGCGGTCCGAACGTGCGGCCACGCTTGAGGGGGACGCCCATGGCCTTGAACAGATTGTCGGACACGGGTTGATAGCCCACCTCCGGCAGCCTGCCTTCCGGCTGCGGCCGGCCATCGATCGCGAGCGACGCCGATGCTCCGCCGCGCAGCGGGATGTTTCCCGATCCGCCAACTGCCACCACCCCGGGCAGCGCCTCGAGTCTGGCATAGAGCGCGTCGAAGAATTGGTCCTGCGCCGCGCCGCTGTCGTATCGATCGCCGGCCAGTATGAGCTCGAACGTCAACGTCGACTCGATCGAGTAGCCGAGGTCGCGCTTCTGCAGCCCAACGAGACTCCGCACGAGAAGACCCGCGCCGACGAGCAGCATGACAGCCAGTGCCAGCTGTCCGGTGACGAGGGCCGTTCGCATCCGGTGCCGGCTTACCCCGCTGCTCGTACCTCGCCCGGACTCCTTGAGCGCGAGCTGGATGCCGCGCGAGGCGGCGAGCGCTGGGACGAGTCCGAACACCACGCCACTCGCGATCGATACGGCCAGCGCGGTCAAGAGCACCGTCGCATCCGCGGTCACCTGGCTGGCGGCCGGCAGACGGTCTCCCGCCGACGCAACCAGCGCGTGGGTCCCCCACAGGGCGACGGCAAGGCCGATCGCACCGCCAGCCATCGCCAGGATGAGACTTTCCGTCATCATCTGTCGGACGAGCCGGGCGCGGCCGGCACCTAACGCAGCACGGACGGCGAGCTCCTGGCGACGCGAGACGGCCCGGGAGAGTAGCATGCCCGCGACGTTCGCACAGGCGATGAGCAGAACGAGCAGCGACGCCCCGAGCAGCACGAGCAGCGCTGGACGGGTATCGCCAACGACGGCGTCCCGCATGCCCATCGTGGCCACGGTCATGTTGGAGTTCGACTGCGGGAAGTCCCGCTCCAATTGCGCGGCGATGCCCTTCAGCTCTGCTCCGGCCTGGGCGACGGTCACACCTGGGCGGAGGAGCCCGATGGCGCCGAGGTTATGGAACTTCCGGCTGCGGTTGACGTCCCGCAGCAGCGGCGTGAGGTCGAGCGGCGTGAAGATCTCGGCCTCTGCCATGGTCGGAAAGAAGAACGTAGGGGGAAGCACGCCAATGACCGTGTTCGCTCGTCCGCTGATGTTCACGGTCTTCCCGACGATGCTGCTGTCGCCCCCAAAGACTCGGCGCCAGGCGCCGAAGCCGAGCACGATCGTCGGATTGACGCCCGACGAGTCCTCGCCCGCGACGAACGTGCGTCCGAGGTAGGGTCGCACGCCGAGCGCCCGGAATACGTTCGCGTCGACGCGTGCGCCGGACAGGCGTACGGGATCACCGGTGCCGATGTACGTGCCACCGCCCCAGGCGAACGCGCCTAACGCTGTGAACGAGCGTTGGCGCGTGCGGAGGTCGATGAAGTCGCCGGCCGAGATCTGGCTCCGATCGACGCCGGAATCCTTGTGCGCGCCCCACACACGCACGACCCGGTCCGGCTCGCCGAAGGGCAGGTCGCGCAGCAGGAGACCGTTCACCACACTGAAGATCGCCGTGTTGGCGCCGATACCTAACGCGAGCGTGAGGAGCGCGATCACCGCGAACCCGGGCGACCGGCGGAACGTCCGCCAGCTGTGCATCATGTCCTGCCGCAGCTCGGCGACGTAATCCGTGCGGCGCTCCTCTCGACGGCTCATGGCGTCCTCCGCCAGGCAATAGCGTTTGGTGTATTCCACGTCGCCGAACTCGCGCACCGCTTCGCGCCGCGCGTCGGCGTCGCTCATGCCCTGCTCCACGAGCTCGCGCGTTCGCATGTCGAAGTAGAACCGGAGCTCCTCTTCGAGATCGGCGCGAAGGCGCGACGATGAGCGCCAAGGGAAGCGCAGGTACCGCCGCGGTCGGGCCATTACACTGGCTCCAGTACCTTGAAGACCGCTTCCGCATAGCTGCGCCACGTCGCCGCTTCCTCGCGCAGCTGCTTTCGGCCGTCCGCGGTGAGCGAGTAGTACTTCGCCCGGCGATTGTTCTCGGACAGCCCCCACTCGGCCCGGATCCACTTCTTGCGCTCGAGGCGGTGCAGCGCCTGATAGAGCGCGGCACTCTCGATCGTCAGCACGCCTTCGGTGCGCTGGCGGATGAAGCGCGCCACGCCGTAGCCGTGCATGGGCTCCCAGGCGAGCGTGCGGAGGATGAGGACGTCGACGGTGCCCTGCAGCAGGTCGATTGGTGGCTTCGTCATCGGCTTCCAGTAACCATGTGACTGGAATGATGCGGACGGGCCCGTGGACGGTCAAGACTGGTATGGTCGTGACGCGGCCGGCGGCAGGCGGCAGGCGACGAACTGCCGGCGCGTCAGTCGCGCGCGGCCGTGCTCGCGTCCCGCCGGAGGACGGCCCGGGTCGTGGCGTTTCGTGCGCGCGTCGGTCGTTAGGCGCGGGACTTTCCCCGTGCGCGCCAGTAGATCACGCCGCCGAGGATGACGAACGCCGCCGCACCGCCGATCACCTTCGCGCCGAACGCGAACCGGCTCGGCGCATCCGCCGGCGGGATCGCCGCCACCACCATCGCGAACACCGTGATCGCGAGCCCGGCCACGCCCGCGAGCCTCGCCCCCAGACGACCCCCAGGCAGCTGCCCCTCAGCCGACGCCCCCCGCGCCTGCCGTAAGAGACAGAGAAAGAGATAGATGTACGGGATGAAGTACACGAGCAGCTGCGTGTCGAGCAGCACGAGATACGCCTGCTCCACCGTCGAGCCCTTGCCGAGCTGCGAGATCCCCAGGAAAACCGTTGCGAGCGCCGCCTGCACGAGAATCGCGACGTACGGCGTGCGCCACTTGGGATGCACCCTCCCGAACGCCGGCGGAAAGTAGCGGTCCAGCCCGATCACGAAAGCCACCCGCGCCGGCCCCGAGAGCCAGGCGCCGACACTCGCTACGTTGCTCAGCGTGTACAGCATCGCCGCCACGGGAGCCATCCACACGAGCGCCGGCGACGCCGCCGCACTGCCCGCACTGATCGCCTGCAAGAAACCCGAGACGATGTTGATGTCCTTCGTCGGCACGAGCCACAACACCGACAGGGTACCGAGGACGTACGCCACGGCAACGAGTGGCGCCGAGATCACGATCGCGCGCGGGAGGTCCCGTTTCGGGTTCGCGGTCTCCTCGCCCATCGTCGACGACAGCTCGAGCCCCGCGAACGCGAACGCGATCGACGCCCAGAGATTCAGCGTCGAGAAGTCCGTGACGTCGGGGACTGTCGTCGCGGCCGTAATCGCGTTCGCGCTCGGATGCATCACGATGGCCACGATGCCGAGCAGAATGAGCATGAGGCCCGGCACGTAGGTGGCCACGCCGCCGGCGTTGTGCAGCCACTTCGCCGTCCCGAGCCCCACGACGTTCAGCGCGGCCGCGAGCCACAGCGCTACCAGCGAGACGGACAGCACGTACGGCCAGCTCTCGCCTAACGTGCTACCACCCTTCCCGATCGCGTACGTCGCGATGACCGCGGTCGAGATCAGCAGGTTAGGGTAGTACAGCACGTTGTTGATCCAGTAGCACCAGCCGCAGAGGAACCCGTTCCACTCCCCATAGCTGCGACGCGTCCACGCGTACACGCCGCCTTCCTCCGGAAAGCGCGACGCCAGCGTGATGACGGCGATGCCCTGCGGGATGAAGAAGAGCATCGCCGCCGCCAGCCACAGCACGAGCGAGCTTGGCCCCGCCCTCGCCGACGTCGCGACCCACCGCAGCCCGAGCACCGCGACCACGTTGAACAACACGAGATCTCCGAGCCGCAGAACGCGCTTGAGCTCGTGGGTGCCGTCGTGGGTGTCGGTGGTCGCGGTCATGGAGGTAGCGGGAGTGGATATCCGTCACGGTGAATTAAGGCGCAGCCCGCCAAACTTGTCCGGGCCGCGCGACCCAACTGGCACTTGTCGTGTATGACCCCAAAGCGCTTACGTGCGCTTTGATTCTCAACGACTTCTAGGAACTCTCATGCAGGCTTTCTCTCGCGCCGCGGGTGTCATGCTCGCGGCCGCCGCGCTCGCGTTGCCTGGCGGCGCGCATGGACAAGCCACCCGCCCGGCGTTCGACAGTACCGGGGTGGGCGACACATCCATGTTCGCGCCACTCACGCTTCCCTCCCCGAACCTCTACCGCACCGGCTCCGGCGCTCCCGGTCCCAAGTACTGGCAGAACCGCGCCGACTACGACCTCGAGGCAACCCTCGATACCGCGAAGACCACGCTGGAAGGCAAGCTTCGACTCCGCTACACCAACAACTCGCCCGATACCCTGCGCTTCATCTGGATGCAGATGGAGCAGAACGCGTTCAAGGACAAGTCGCTCAACTCGTTCATCTTCCCGCAGGAGTCCCGCTTCGGCGCCCGCGGGTTCGAGGGCGGCGACATCGTGGAGCATTTCGACCAGATCTCCACTCGCGCCGGCGCTCCAACAAAGACCGCTCTCAAAACGCGCGTCGAAGGCACGATGATGAAGGTCGACCTGGCCGAGCCACTCGCGCCAGGGAAGACGACCACCTTCGACGTCGCCTGGCACTTCCTCGTTCCCGAGCACGGCGCCGACCGCATGGGCCACGACGGTGCACTGTACGAGCTCGCCCAGTGGTACCCACGCGTCGCCGTCTACGACGACGTCCGCGGCTGGAACATCGCGCCGTACCTGGGCCAGGGCGAGTTCTATCTCGAGTATGGCGACTTCAATGTCGCGGTCACCGTGCCCGCCGGGTACATCGTCGCGGGCACCGGTGAGCTGACGAACCCACGCGAGGTCCTCACCCCAACGCAGATCACGCGTCTCGCGAAGGCCGCCAAGAGCGACTCCGCCGTGCAGATCATCTCGGCCGCCGAGCTCCAGAGCGGCGCCGCGCGAACGCAGAAATCCGGCATGCGCACGTGGCGCTTCCACGCGAAGAACGTCCGCGACGCCGTGTGGGCAGCGAGCCCTTTCTTCTTGTGGGATGCGTCGAGCTGGAAGGGGCACATGGCGTACGCGTACTACCGGCCGAGCGCGGTCGACACGTGGAAGGACGCCGCCGACATGTCGCGCATGTCGATCATGGAGTACTCCGAGCGCTGGCTCGAGTATCCGTACCCGCAGATCACGGCGATCGAAGGCCCGATCAGCGGCATGGAGTACCCGATGGTCGCCATGGAGAACAAGAGCAAGGACAAGTACGACCTGTACAACGTCGTGACGCACGAGATCGGGCACATGTGGTTCCCGATGATCGTGGGCTCGAACGAACGCATGCACATGTGGCAGGATGAGGGGTTCAACACCTTCATCAACACGTTCTCCGAGGCGCGGCGGTATCCGGACAAGGGCGACCAGATGGCGCGCGCGTTAGGCGAGCGCGAGTACGTCGAGGGCGCGATGAAGCAGAACGTCGACGGCCCGATCGAGGTGAACCCTGACCGCATCAACCCGGCGCTCCTGGGGCTCGAGGCGTACGTGAAGCCCAGTGTGGGACTCCAGCTCCTGCGCCAGGAGATCATGGGCCCCGCGGCATTCGACGACGCGTTCCGCACCTATGCTCGCCGTTGGGCATTCAAGCACCCGACGCCAGCCGACTTTTTCCGCACGATGGAAGACGTCGGCGGCCGCCGGCTCGACTGGTTCTGGCGTGAGTGGTTCTTCGAGAACCCGCATTTCGACCAGGCGATCGACACGGTGGTCACAAAGACTACGGGCGACACCATGGACGTGGCGGTGATGTACGGCAACCGCGCCCGCGGCGTGCTTCCCATCCACGCGCGCTTCACGTTCAGCGACGGCTCCGCGGAGAACTACGACTATCCCGCCGAGGTGTGGAGCACGAACACGTCGCACTACGTTAGGCGGTACCGGTTCGTCGGGAAGAAGCTGACGGGCATCGAGCTCGATCCCGACAAGCGGCTCGTGGATCTGAATCGCGATAACAACGGGTGGGGTAACGTCGCGAAGAAACCCGTGTCCTAACGACGGAGTTGGCGGTTCGTGCCACCCTCTGCCGTCCCATCGGCTCGAGATGCACCAGCGAGCTCTTCTGGTGGCCGAATGACTCTGAGCGCGGTGTGCCTGACGAGTGATCGCGGTCGATGGTGACCAACGTCACAAGGCCAACGATCATCGCGCCGGCATAGACTCACCGGCCAATACGACCACGCACACACACTGAAGTTCGACTCGCGCCGACTCGTACGCGCTGCTATAGTAGGTAACAGAGTGGCGGCCGCTCAGACGTTCCGCGGCCGCTTCTTTTTTCCTGCGCTGGCTCCGTCTTCCGGTGCCGCGGATCATTTGGGTGGCGAGCGAACTTCACGTTCCTCGTCGCCTTCGTCATTCATAGTTGTGACGGCGCCCCTTGCGCGTCGTCGTCTCGGGACATGAGCTCATGACTCGCTATGTGACGCGAGGCCATTGAGCACACCTGCCCGCCGGTCTCCACGCATGCGCCGTTTTTCAGCTGTACTCGCTTCGCTCCGCCAGCGCTTCGGCAGAACGCCGCGCTGGACCATTGCCGTTCTCGCGGCCGCCACGATCGCCGTCTCGTTCGTTGTCTTCACAGCGGTACGTCACCGCAAGACCAACGTGCCGGTGCCGGGCGTCCCATACTCCGAGCTCGCTGCCGCGCTCGATGCGCGCCAGGTTCGCCGGCTATCCGTCGAAGACGGTGGGACGCGACTGGTCGCCGAGCTCACGGGCCCGCGGCGGATCGGCTCCGCCAACACCACCAAGGTCAGCGCCGAGGTCCCCAAGGGCGCTGTCGGTCTCGGCGACCTCGAGCGGTGGTCCGCACGTGGTGCCCGCGTCGAGGTCGAAGGCCCGGGGCGCCTTCCCGAAGATCCGGTCTCGTTCGTCGTCTCGTTCGTCCTGATTGGCGTCACGCTCATGCTCGTCGCGCGACTCCGCGCCGGCGTCGTCAGCGGTGGGAAGAAGTTCGAGAAGGTCGCCGAGGACCGTCAGCTCACGCTCGCTGACGTGGGCGGCGCGAAGGAAGCGCGAGCCGACCTGCACGACGTCATCGGATTCCTGAAGGACCCGAGCCGCTTCACGAAGATGGGTGCCCGCTGCCCGTCCGGCGTTCTCCTCGTCGGCCCGCCGGGAACCGGTAAGACCTTGCTCGCTCGCGCAGTCGCCGGCGAAGCAGGTGTTCCGGTTCTGGTAGCGTCCGGCTCCGAATTCGGCGAGATGTACGTCGGCGTCGGCGCACGGCGCGTTCGCGACCTCGCCTCCAAGGCTCGGCACCACGGACGCTGTATCATCTTCATCGACGAGTTCGACTCCATCGGCGGCAAGCGAGGTCGTCCGAACCGCACGAGCGAAGAAGACCTCACGCTGAACCAGCTGCTCGTCGAGATGGATGGCATGGCCGGCAGTGAGGGCATCGTCTGGATGGCCGCGACGAACCGCGAGGACATGCTCGATCCCGCGGTGCGTCGCCCTGGTCGCTTCGACCGCGTCGTCGAAGTCGGCATGCCGACAGCCGCCGATCGCCTCGAGATCCTCAAGGTCCACGCGGCGAAGCGTCCGCTCGACACCGACGTCGATCTGCGAGAGCTCTCGACGCTCACCGTCGGCTACTCCGGTGCCGAGCTCGCGAACCTTCTGAACGAAGCGGCGATCATCGCCGTGCACGCCGAAAGCGCCGTGATCACGCGCTCGCACCTCGATCAGGCGCGCGACAAGATCCTGCTCGGTCGCGTCAGAGCGGGTGTCGTCGTGTCGGACGAGGAGCGTCGCCTTATCGCGCTGCACGAGGCGGGACACGCGGTGGTCGGTCTCATCACCTGCCCGGAGGATCGCCTCCACAAGGTCACCATCGAGCCTCGCGGCCGCTCGCTCGGCGCGGCGCACTTCGCGCCTGACACCGACCGTCATCTGCATTCACGCCGCTACCTCGAGGGCATCATCGCCAAGGCGTTAGGCGGTCGCGCGGCCGAGCTCGTGTTCCTCGGCCCGGATGCAGTGACGTCGGGCGCCGGCAGCGACCTGGTACATGCCACGAGCGTTGCTCGCCGTATGGTCGCCGAGTTCGGGATGAGCGAAGAGGTGGGCCTCGTGTCGGCGGATCCGTCGGCACACAACGGCGCACCGTCGGCGCAGCTGCAAGGCGAGATCGACACCGCGGTGCGGGCACTGATCGGCCATCAGGCGTCGCGCGCCGAGGCGATCGTTCGCGAGCACGCTGTCGCATTGGACGCAATCGCCCGCGCGCTCGTGGACCGCGGTGTTCTGATGGCGAGCGAGGTGCTCGCGATCGCCGCCGACCAGGGAGTTCCGCTGCAGCAGTCGATCGAACGCACGGAGCTAGTCGAGGCCTGATCTAGTCAAGCTGGTCCTTCAAAACCTCGGGCGGCTATTGCCGCCCGGGGTTTTTTCTTTCCAATTCACGGTCCCTCATGATGCTCTAAACCCCCGACCTGCTATGGCGGCGTCCTCGAGCTGCGTGGCGCGTCTGAATGATGCGTTTGGGGTCAGACTCCTTTCGCATCGTTCCGTTGCGCTTTCCGCTGGTGTGTTCCTTTTCGCGCTGTCGCGCGCCGCGCTGGGGCAGCGACCCGATACCGTAGCCGCCGACCACTGGGTCCTACTGCCGCGGGCGACCGCGGATACCAGCGACCGGCTCTTCGGGAACCACCAGCTGCCGCGGTCGCTCGGGGCGTCCGTCGGCGTCATCGATTCGGCGATGATCGCCAGCTCGTTTGCGCGCACACTGTCAGAGCTGCTCGCGGCGCGCGTTCCCGGAGTGAGCGTGATGCGCTCGAGCGGAATCGTCGGTGGCGGGTCGCGGGTGCGGTTGCGCGGCGCCACCGGGATCTATGCCACCCGCGAACCGATTGTCGTCGTTGATGGCGTTCGTGTCGACGCCATGCAGAACGCTCCGGGGCTGTCGATCGGCGGTCAGCAACCGTCTCGATTGGACGACATCGATATCGACCAGATTGCGCGCATCGAGGTGCTTCGCGGTCCTGCTGCTTCCGCGCTATACGGCACCAATGGCGCCGGTGGCGTCATTCGCATCACGACGCGAGCCGCGTCGCGCGCTAAAACATCGTGGTCGACCTACGGCGAAGGCGGCATCTCGACGGATATTACGGGGTATCCCGCCAACTACTCGACCGGCTCGGGCATCACCGGCGAGCCAACCTGCACGCGAGCCGGCGCATCGATCGACGCCTGTTCGCCGGGCCCGCTGCGGAGCTGGAATCCGCTCGAGAATGCCAGCCCATTCCGAACCGCCGCACGCGTCAAGGCAGGTGCGAGCCTTTCCGGTGGCTGGCGCTCGCTCGGGTATCTCGTCAGTGGTACCGCTGAGCACGCACAGGGGGTTCTCGAGCCTAACGACGCAACGCGTTACGCATTCCGTGTGAACGCCGACGCGCGTCCCGTTCAGTCGCTCGACCTTGCTCTCCGCACATCGTACACGCACGCGCTCACAACGCTACCGATCGGTGACCTGGCCGGCGGCACTCCGTTCAACGGGCTGGCCGGCAACGCCATCGACGACCCGGTCGATCGCGGGTATCGAACTGATGGGATTGCGGCGTTCGCAGATGTCCCGACCGATCAGCGCGTGGGCCGAGCGGCGGCGTCGTTCGCCGCGACATGGAGGCCTGAACGTTGGCTCACGGCTCGCGCGATCGCCGGTGGTGAAGCGGTTCGCCGCGATGACGCGCGATCGCTCTCCGTGACGCCGGAGCCGTCACTCCCCACGGTGACGCGGGTCGAGGGCTCGACAGGACGGGATCGCAGCGTAACGCTCGGCGCCAACGCGACGGCGTCGTTCAACCTCGCCAGGTCGCTCGAGACCGAGACGACCGTTGGCATCGAGTGGCTGGGCGCGTCGAGACGTTCGGCCGATTCCACGATCGTGATGACCAGCGATGGCGCGGGTGCGCGCGACCTGCTGACGACGCATACGAAACCTCGCGTGACCGGTCTGATCGCTAGCGAGCGCCTGGCCTGGCACGATCGCCGGTTCATCGGTCTCGGCGTTAGGCATGACCGAACAACCGTCCCCGAGTTCGACGCGACGACGTTCGCACCGGCAACGTTCGTGTCGGCGGATGCCGCGTGGGTCTTGGGAGATGAGCCGTTCTTCCCGCACATTGAGTGGTTGTCTCGCGTCCGTCTTCGCGGGGCGTGGGGCCGCAGTGCCGACTATCGGTCATACTTCTCCACTCCGAACTCGTCATTCCCGTTCGCCGGCGAGGTGTCGCCTGAACGGATTGCCGAGGCGGAGGTGGGACTCGATGCGCTGCTGCTTCAGCGCGTTTGGGTGGACGCCACCTGGTACCGACAGAGCTCCGACGATGCGGTCACCTGCTGTCTCGTCGGCACGCCCGTGCCGAATGGTGCGTGGCACACAACGGGACTCGATGCAGCATTGTCTGCCGAGATCATAAAGGCCCTCCACGTGGAGTGGTCGGCGCGGCTCACGATGTCATTCCTGGCCAATCGCTTCGATGGTGGTCAGGGAGCTCGCGATCAGGGGATCAGCCCGGTGCTGTTGCCGAGGGTACGGTCTCGAAACGTCGCGGGACATCCGATCGCCGGAATCTGGGGAAACCCGACTCGCACGCACGACGACAATGGCGATGGAATCATCACGCCCGCGGAGGTCGATGTCCTTCCCGACTCGGTCTACCTGGGTTCGAGCACGCCCACCCGCGAGATCGGCCTAACGTCGACGGTTGCGTTCCATCGGGTGACCGTTTCCGCGCTGCTCGATTATCGCGGTGGGTTCAGTCAGCTCAACGGAACGGCCGACAACCGGTGTGAGTTCGTGATCTGTGGTGCCCTGTACGATCCCCGGGCTGACCTCGATGAGCAGAGCCGTGCGATCGCCATCGATCGTGCCGGTGCGGGCTTTGTGGAGGACGCGAGCTTTCTCCGATTGCGCGAGCTGGGGGTGAGCTGGGCGATCGTGCCAGGCTGGGCATACCGTCATGGCTTCGCGAGGCTCTCCACGACGCTCATCGCGCGGAACCTCTTGACCTTTACCGGCTACTCGGGATTCGATCCGGAGACGAACTACCGCGGCCAGACCGGCCTCGGCACCGGAGATCTCTATACGCTACCACTCCCCCGCGCCATCGCCCTGCGCTTCGACCTGGTGCGTTAATCTGCTCCGTATGGGGTCAGACTCCTTACCCATCGATGCATCGCGCTGGGTAGTCGAAAACCGCCAGCCGATGGTGCACATCAGACAGGAAAATCAGCGATGATCAGTCGAGTATGGCACGGATGGACGAAGCCCGAGCACGCGGCGGCCTACGAGGCGATGCTGCGCTCCGAGATTCTGCCTGGCATCCACCGCGTTCCCGGGTTTCGAGGCGCGACGCTGCTCCGACGTCGCGACGGAGCCGAAGAGGAGTTCGTGACGATCACGCGGTTCGACGACCTCGCGGCCGTTCGGGCCTTCGCCGGCGAAGACTACACGCGCGCGGTCATCGCGCCGGACGCGGAGCCACTGCTCACTCGCTACGACGAGCACTCAGTCCACTACGAGACCGCCTTCTCGGTCGATTGATATAACGCCGCTGCCGCACGTGAATCGGGGAACTTGCCCTCGCGCGCGTACCTTTCGAGCCATTGCACTTCCCGCTTGTTAGGAACTCGTTTCATGTTCGACCGTTCGATCGCACTCGCACTCGTGCTGTCCGCCTTCGCACGCGGAGCCAGCGCGCAATCACCCGACCGCGCCACGTGTTCATCCGCGACCGCGCTTCGCTCGACCGGTGCGTCAGTCGCCGTCATCGACTCGGCCGCACTTGCACCGTTCTTCCGGCGAACGCTCTCCGACGCCCTGACGGCCCGCCTGCCCGGAGTCAGTGTGATGGCGTCGAGCGGCGTTGCCGGCACAGGCTCGCGGGTTCAGCTGCGCGGCCCGAGCGGGATCATCCTCACGCAGCAGCCCCTCCTGTTCGTCGACGGAATTCGCGTGGACGACACCATGCAGTCGTTCATACTGAACACCGGAGGGCAGGCGCCGTCGCGACTCGATGACATCCCGATGGAGGACGTCGAATGCATCTACGTCCTTCGCGGTCCGGCCACGACGGCACGATACGGAACGGACGCGGCGGTTGGCGTCATTCACGTCATCACGCGAAGCGCGCGCTCCGATTCGGCGCGCGCGCGGATGTTCCTCGAGGCCGGTGCGACGCAGGACGTCACGAACTACCCGGCCAACTTTGGAAATCCGACGTCGTGCACGCTGGCGGGTGCCACAACCGGCCAATGCGAGGCGAGCCCGGTTCGATCCTGGAGCCCGATCGAAGCCGACACCCCGTTTCGAACGGTCCCGCTGCTCCATGGTGGTGGGCGCGCGACCATCCTGGCGAACGAGAGAGCGGCGTTAGGCGTGAGCGGGAGCGCCACGATCGATGATGGCGCCTTTCGCCGCAACGACCATCGGCAATACGCAGTCGGAACCAGCGCCAGCATTCGCTCTGAATCGACGTTCAGCGTGCGGGGCAACGTCTGGCTCCTCGGCGGGCGTACCGAGTTGCCCCTGGTCGGAAACGCCATGACCGCAATCCTCAATAGCGCGCTTCTCGGCAGCAGCGTCGATGACCCAGTGACTCGCGGCTATCGTGATTTCCCGCTTTCGACCCTCGAGCAGTTCGTCACGACGCAGGATCTCCGTCGCCTCGGTGGCGTTGTGCACCTGGACTGGACGCCGCGACCGTGGTTCACGGTGACAGCGCTCGTGGGTCGCGAAGACTCGAGGGTGACGGACTCGAACGCAGAGCCATTCATCCTCAACACAACTCCTCCCACGATCGAGCCGGGCGCTGTCGAGACGGCCGAACTGCGCACTCAACGAACATCCGGCCAGGCATCTGCAGGTTTCTCGTACGGATCGTCCGCCGTTCGATTCAACACGGAGGTTGGGTTCGACTACCTCGATGCAACCGATCGCCGGAACGTCTACTCGAACTGGCAAGGATTCGACCCGGTGACGACGGGCTTCATCGTCAGGCAAGCCGTCGCGTGGGACGACCGCCGGTTCATCGAGGTTGGGGTACGTCACGATGTGCTGCACCGAGTCTTCGAGGTCGAGAATCCGACGTACCCATTCGCGAACGCCTCCTGGGATATCGGTCGCGAATCGTTTCTCGCGGGAAGACATGCGGTCTCGTCACTTCGGATTCGCGGCGCCTACGGCGAAAGCGGCGACAGTCGGGCGTTGATACTCGGGTTCAATTATCCGCTGTTCCCGGGGACGGAGCCAACCACCCCTTCGGTCGAGCGGACCCGTGAGGTCGAAGCCGGCGTGGACGTCGGGTTCCTCGGTGACCGCATAGGAGTCGACGCGACGTTGTTTTCGAAGCAAACGTCCAATGGGCTGTTCCAAACGCCTGTCAGTAGCGGCGGAGCGTTCGGCTTTGCGCTCAGTGACGCTGGTGAGTGGCGCAACCGCGGCCTGGAGACGGCAGCACATGCGCGCATCGTCGACGCGGCCCGCATCAAGGCGGATGTGGCCCTCACGTTCACGACGCTCGACAATGAGATCACGAGCCTGGGGAACACGCCGTTCCTTATCGGAACCGGGTGGCGCCTCGCACCGGGCTATCCGCTCTATGGTGTGTGGGGCCGCGGCTACACGTTCAAGGACGCGAACGGCGACGGTGTGATCGTCCCGGCCGAGGTCGCACTGGACACCGCCGACCGATACGTCGGTTCACCGGTTCCGACACGCGAGCTTTCTGTGGCGCCGTCGCTCGTGCTTGGGCGATCGGTGACGATCGCGGGGCTCATCGACCATCGCGGCGGGTTTCGCACGTACAACGTGGGCGGCCGGACCCGCTGCATCACGGTCTGCGCGCCGCTCTACGCGCCTAACGCGTCCACGGCCGAGCAGGCTCGCGCCGTCAGTGCGCGCCAGGGGACCGCGTCGTGGATGGAGGACGCATCGTTCGTGCGATTGCGGGAGCTGTCGCTCGCGTGGGCGATTCCGCCGTCGTGGACCAAACGCATTGGCGCGCACTCGTCGTCCGTCGTGGTCGCCGGCCGGAATCTGTTCACGAGCACCGGCTACACCGGCCTGAGTCCCCAAGGCGGGTACTTTGGCCAGACGCAGATCGCGCAGCAGGACGTGTTCACACTCCCGCTCCCACGTACCATCTCGCTGCGACTCGACGTGGGCTGGTAGGGACTACTTCGTCGCGACCGCGATCACGCTGCGTGACGTGAGCATCGAAACACTGCCCTGCTCCCGGAGCAAACCAGCGTTCTCGGCGCTGATATCCCCTTTCTTCGTCGCGAGCTTCCCGCGAAACATCGCGTGTGCGAGTCCGATGAAGGGACCCCACAACGCCAGCAGCGCACGCGCCGAAGTTTTGAAGCGGTCGTAGTGCACCGTCACGTCGTGGAACCCCGCGCGCCGGAGCTGATACGCGAGGTAGTAATAGGGCACCGGGTTGATGTGCCCGTTGGTGTGGCGGGGGTCGTCGCTCGAGAGCGGGAGCGGGTCGAACAGCACGGTGAAGCCCGAGTGCAGGTAGCGCACGCGCGAGTTGAGGTTCAACACGTTAGGCGTGCTCACGATGGCGACGCCGCCCGGCTTCACCACACGACAGAGCTCGCGGGTGAACGCGAACTGATCCTTGATGTGCTCGATCACCTCGAGGCTGCAGGCGACGTCGAAGGATTCATCCGCGTAAGGCAACGACCCGTCAGGATTGATCGGATCGCATCGAATCCCTGCGTAGCGGAAGAACTCGGGAAAGAGATCGCAGGCCGCGAGCATGGACTCGGGGGAACGCTTGAGGTCAGCCTGCAGTCGGTCGCCGACCATCTTGGAGAAGTACCCTTCCCCGGCGCCCACATCGACGAGTCGCGCCCCCTCACGCAGGTAGGGCAGCACGAGCGAGAACACCTTGTCGTTCGTGCTCGTGTGGGAGATCGGGCGGATGTCGGTGTCGGCGGCGTTGGTCGTCATGCGAGAGAATATCGTCGCCCGACGAAAATCGGGAACCAGCCGTTTGTCATTCGAGCGCGCAGCGAGGAATCGTCGTCCTCCCGGCAGAGGGGCCGGATCCCCTCTTTCGGGACGGCGGCGATTTCTCGACTGCGGCGCCTGCCGCGCCTCCGTCCGGAATGACACTGCCGCCTGCAGGACCGCCCGTGTCGGCCCCAGCTTTGCGGCCCTGGCCATTGCGGTTGTGCAGATCCGCGCCTACCCTCGACTGAGGTGGTTGGACCACGACTTCCTGTAACCGCGCTGATTCTCCCCTCGTACAGATGGCCATGTCGCCATTGAGCCAGCAGATCCCGACCCCGCCCACTCCCCCCACGCCACCGACCCCACCGACAATTCGGATCGGAGGCCCGGACGGGATACGGATCGGCGGCCCGGATGGCATGACGACCATCGAGCTGCCGGCTCGACCAATGACGGCTCGCGACGTCGTAGCACTCAAGGCGCGGCGTTCCGAGCTATCTAACCAGCTCGAGTCGGCGACCAGCCGGCGAAACAGTCTGGCCGCTAAACTCGACGACGCCGAAGGCGTGAACAAGACCGGCATCGAGCAGCGTATCTCATTGCTCGATAATCGAATCCTCCAGCTCGAGACCGATCTCGCCGAAACCGGCCGTCAGCTCTCGGGCGCGCCGGCGGGACTGCTCGCCTCGGCGAGCGTCGGCACGCCGCTCGGTCTCAATTCGGGGCAGATCACCGCGATCGGCATCGTCTCGGTCGTCGGTGCCGCGAGCGTGGCGTTCCCCATCGCCGTCGCGATGGCACGCAGGATCTGGCGGGGCGCGTCACGTCGGGATGCCGCCCCGGTGGCGCCGCAATCCGCCGAGCGGATGGAACGGCTCGAGCAGGCCGTCGACGCGATCGCGATCGAGATCGAGCGTGTCTCCGAAGGGCAGCGGTACGTCACGCGACTGCTCACAGAAGGGAGCGCACCCGCGCTGCCCGTCGGGCAGAGGGCGGCGGAGCCGGTACTGCCTTCCGATCGTGAGCCGGTTCGAGCGTCGCGGGAGCGGGCCTGATATCTGGACGTGACGGGCGCGGTGCCTGACGAGTTGACTGTCGGGGAGCGGCGCACAGGTCAGGAGACTCGAAACACGAGACGCAGGTGAGCCATCAGGAGCCCGAACCCCGCGACGAGGACGGGGCGAGCATCTTTGCGCTGACCGCACAACTTGCTCGACGCGCCTCGGACGGGCAGCTCGTCGTCGCGGCCGCAATCGGCATTGTCGCGGCAGCCCTGGTGGGGCTCATTCGCCCCGACATGTGGTTCCTCGGCCTGCCGCTCCTGTGCGTAGGGTCGTTCGGCGTGTGGGGAATTGCGGAGCGCACCACCGCGGAGCGCACGGCGCGCCTTGGACCGGACTTCGGCGGCCGCCGCGCGCTCATGGGCGTACGCGTATCCGCCGCGATCATCGGAACGTTGTGCGGCACGCTCACGCTGCTCACCGTGGTCGCGCGCATGATCGGGACCTGGAAATCCTGACCGCTCTCGAGCCAGTGGCGCAGCGTGGTGGGATCATGGGCCTCGGGAGCCGACGCGTGACGGCACCCGACATTGCCACCAACATGGCGACGCGGTCGAAGGGGAGATCGCGGACGGCAAGGTCGATCCGTACGACACCACGCTGTCCGTGCCCGGCTCGGCCACCCGGTGCTGCTCGAGCGCGGCGACCTGCCGCTCGTCGCCCTTCAACGCGTTAGGCGCCCTCGCGTCCGGCTAGGTCTTACCCCCGAAGCGACAGCCGCGGCGCTTTCGCTGATGCCCGCGGCGGATGGGCGGTGAGCACCTAGAGCGCCCACCCGGAGCGGTATTCCCTCGTCAGGTACTGGTTCGCGTCGGCCGCATTCGTGAACTCCATCTTCGCGCCGTCGTACACGACCTTCTTGCCAACCCCGGCGCGGAGCGCGGCGATACCTAACAACATCGTCTCCGTGAGCAGGGCCGAGTACTCGAATGGCGCGCTCGCCTTCGCCTCGCCCTTGCACGCCTGCGCGAAGTTCACCTCGTGCGGGACCTCCACACGCGGGAAGGTCTTCGGCACCTTCTCGGCCGCCTTCGCCACCGACTCGGGATAGACTCGCGGGTTGTTGCCATACGTGTCGTAGGTGAGGATCCCCTTCGTACCGACGAACACGCCACCGCCGCCGTCGCCGCGCGGGAGCGTGATCTCATCCGGGAGAAATGACGGGCGCGGCGGCATGAGTCCGCCGTCGTACCACATCACCTTCACCGGCGGTTGCGCCGGATGGCCGTTGGCCGCGGGCCGCTCGGGGAACTCGTATTGCACCAGCGTCGCGAGCGGATACGACGCCGGGTTCACCGCGCCACCACCCCACGGAGTTCCGGACGCGGAGATGCTCGTGGGATACGTCAGACCTAACGACCAGAACACCTGATCGATGAGATGCGCGCCCATGTCACCGATCGCGCCGACGCCGAAGTCCACCCAGCCGCGCCAGCTGAATGGGTGATACACGGGGTGATACGGGATCTCTTTGGCCGGACCAAGGAACAGGTCCCAGTTGAACCCCGGCGGCGGAGTTTGCGGGTTCTCGGCCATGGCTTTGAGCACCGCGTTGTCCACGGTGCGCA
>Ga0310811_10002260_pt1 | contig 23995 bp, 22 predicted proteins | sample YCmetagenome_FD_207642 | JGI IMG/M metagenome (GOLD analysis project Ga0310811, IMG submission 207642) | Soil microbial communities from experimental microcosm in Duke University, North Carolina, United States - YC | ecosystem: Engineered > Artificial ecosystem > Soil microcosm > Unclassified ... | reverse complement strand
TCTGCTAGTATACTACGGTGAGCAGAAGTTAAATTTACTAATTTATTTAACCTATATAATACAATACTTCCTTTTGTTTTATTATTAGTTTCCTCCTCCATATTCATAATGTCCATAGAGAAGGATTTTGTTTTTTTTAAGAAAGATAAATTATTTTTATTAGATAAATTTTCTTTATTTGTTTCATTTATTCTGGTTAAATTATAGAATTTTTTTAATTCATTCATCGCGTACGCGCTTAAAAGATTATACATTTTTATTTTTATTTTTATTAAATTTATTCCCTCCCTCCCTATTTCTGATTTTGATTAATATTCAAATTTTTTTTTAAAAGGAGGGGAGGAGTATTTAATTTACTGTTAAATTTTAAGTTTCAGCGTACTCCTTCCCTAGGTTTGCAAGTAGGTAACTCCCTATGGGATTCCTATGGGAAGGAGCTGCTTCTTATTTTGATTCCTCCGCTTATGATTTTGATTCCTATTCAAATTTTTTTAAAAAGTACGCCGCTACTTTTGATTCTTCCGCTTCTTATTTTGATTCAAATTTGAATCAAAAGTACGCGAGGAATAAAAATAAGAAGCGGAAGAATTTGAATCAAAATTACGCGGTAAAATTTGAATCCAAATTAAAGGAGGGAAGGTCCTATGGAGAAAAACATAATTGAATTTACCGCAAAAAGTACGCGAATATTTTATATTTTATTAGTATACATACATTCTATTTTTTTTATTATTTTTAACTTACTTTAAATTAAAGATTTACCGCGGGGATGTACGCGAATAAAATATAAGTAACTACAGTCCTCCTTTAGGGATAGGAGGAATACTTTTATTTACCAAAGTTGTTCCCTAAGGAGGAACACTATTTACCGCGTACACCTCCCATAGGGAGGTTCCTCCTTTAAGTAGGCTCCTTCCCTAGCTTCGCAAGTAGGTAACTCCCTATTTCTCCCATAGGGGAAGAAGAACTCCCATAAAGGAAGAACGAAGAATTTTGATCCCTATTCAAATAAAAAGGAGTTCCCTCCGGAAGGGAGTTTCCTCCTTTATTTATAGGGAGGGAGGTTCCTCCTTTATTTATAGGGAGGTTCCTACGGAAGAGAAATTTGGTTCTTATTCCCTTTTTAGTACTTTGATCTACTATCTTACCTCCTTTGAAGGAGAATAACTCTTTTAACAATAGTCTCCTGAATTTACATTAATCTATGTTTATTAAATATTTAACAAATATAATTTTGTAATATTATTTTCTTACTGTTTATTAATATCCTCCCTATCTGTAGATAACTCACTTTGTTCTGTAGAAGGGGTGAAGATAATATTAAGGAGCAAAATTTTAAGGGTTACTTATTTAAGGGTAGTCCTTCCTACGTAGGAATTACTGCTCCTATAAATTAAGGCCACCCTTGCTTTTAATATAGTTAATAGTGAGTAGTTAATAGTGAGTAGTGAGTAGTGAGTAGTGAGTAGTGAGGAAGCAAAGTAGGACAGATAAAGAGTAACAAAATGTGTGTTTGTCTTCCTTCGTAACCTCCCTTCTTATTTTTTTGAAAAAAAATAAGAATAAAAAATAAAGGAGGAACCTCCCCTATGGGAGGAGTACGCGATATGTGGAATATATTAACAATAAATATTAAAATTGAAAACATTTGGTCTCGAACCAAAACTTTCCCATTAAAAGTGGGACACTCAACCACTCGAGTTCTGCTTTCTATTTGTTAATGTATTCTAGCTGACTTGCCTTACCTATGTTTTTATATAGATTCCTACTAAAGGATAGGGAGCAAGTAAGGGAGGTATCTATAGGGGAGGAGGGAATAAATATTTTTAATTGAAACACCTAAGTAATTACTTATAACTATAAAATCTAAAATTAAAGCTAAATTAAAGAAAAGTGAAGTTATTGTAAATTTAATATTTTTTTTTTGTAAAATTTTTGTTTCATTTAATAAATGTTTTTTACATTGTTCATCAGGTCCTCCTCCCTCCTCCCCTATAGCTCCTTATGCTTTGTTTATGTACTAAAATTCTCTACCCAGCGTACTTTTTTAAAAAATTGAATAGGAATCAAAATCATAAGCGGAGGAATCAAAATAAGAAGCGGAAAACAAAGGAACTATATAAAAAGTAGGAATCTGCCTGTGCTTTTATCTCCGCAATTACAAAAGCAAATGTGCCACTATTATTAGAAAGGATCTAATTACAAAGAAATTTCTCCAATTTAGTTTCCTACTGGGAAAGGAGGAAGGAGTACAAACTAGGACTCCTTCCTAAGGTCCACCTTAATAAACTACTATGGGGGTACATAAGATATTTTTATTTAATTTAAGGTTTTAACATGTATTTTATTTTAAAGGAATCGAACCTTTTTGTTTAAATATATCGCTACATACAAGGTTAGTGAGGCTCCTTCCCCTCCTTTATTTTTTATTCTTCTTTTTTGTAAAAAAAAGAAGAAGGGAGGGAGAAAAATACTAATTAACTACCGCTACGCTTCCCCTCCATAAGGGATAAATTAGTGTAATTCAATAGCATCTTTTAAGTAAGAACAAACTAATAAAGTAAAAACAAAAGCTTGTATTAAAGAAACAGCAATTTCTAATCCAACTAAAGCTAAAAATAAAGCGAAGGGTATAAATGTAATAGTTGCAATAAATAAACCACCAGAAAATAATTTAAATAGATAAGTAGATAGTATTTTTAATAAAGTATGACCTGCTGTAAGATTTGCAAAAAGTCTAACTCCTAAAGAAACAGCTCTAGCTAAGTAAGAAACTAATTCAATTAACACTAATAAAGGAACTAAATTTAAAGGTGTACCAGCTGGTATAAAGAAAGCAAAGAATTTTACTTTATGTATAGATAAAGCTAATATTGTAACACCAATAAAGATTGTAAAACTTAATCCTAATGATACTACTCCACTTGCTGTTATTGCAAATGAATATGGAATATTTGAAATTAAATTACCTATTAATATAAAGAAAAATATTGAATAAATGAAAGGAAAATATCTTTCACTTTGTGTTCCTATTTGTTCTCTTACCATAGTATTTATACTTTGATAGGATGATTCTAATGGTATTGACCACTTATTGGGAGTTAATCTGCTGTCGTTATTTCCATAAATATGTAATCCTAAGATTATAAATAATACAAAACTGGCATATAAACCTAAATTAGTTAAGTTTAAATGTAAATTACCTAAAATTGGAGCATTGACTCCTATTAAATTAACTACTTCAAATTGACTTAAAGGTGAATGAATAGATAAATTTGTCATAATAATTTGAATAATATTTCAGGACTGATAAATATAATATTTAAATATTATATTGCTTTATACTATGTTTTTTTACAAACACTTAACTTTTATTTTCACATTAAATAAAACCTTATTTACCTATAGGAAGAGAGGATTACTTACTACGTAGGTTTGCAAAGGATATATAAAAGTTTGATGCTGGAGCTATGAAATGAAATGTATCAACTTGGGATTATTATCATTATTTAAATTTGAAAAAGATATACTTTTATTAAAAATAATTTTCCTTTTATAATAGTAGAAGTAGAGATATCTATTGTTTCTACCTTCCGGTAGTTAATTAATTTAACTTAAACTTTTATATAAAATATTTTTATAGAAAGCATAGGAAGGAGTGCTATGGAGGATTAACTTAATTAATTATTATACAAGGATTGCATCTCTTCCGTAGGAACCTCCCTTCAGAATAAAAAATAGGGGAGGAGATTGCAACAAATAGGGATTTTGGTCCTACTCTTGCCTGTAAATATAGAAGGAAATTAAGTTAAGGTTCTGTTTAGTTCATCTAAAAATTTAACTTCTAACTCCCGAAAATATTCAAGTTCCCGAAGCCCTCGATTCCAAACCACCCTTCATTACCTTCATTTTGTAATAAAATATTTACATATTGTAGATATGGTAATCTTATTTCACCTTTTACCTAGCCTTGTGGAAATCTCCTACGGATACCGATACCCAAAGGAGGCTTGCTCCATCTACGGAGAATAATCATCTCCACAGTAAAATTTAACTTCCCGCGTACATCTCCCCATTATCTCCCCATTGCGAATAAATTAACCTCCCTCCTTTAGTTCTTATTTTGATTCCTCCGCTTATGATTTTGATTCCTATTCAAATTTTTTTAAAAAGTACGCCGCTACTTTTGATTCTTCCGCTTCTTATTTTGATTCAAATTTGAATCAAAAGTACGCGAGGAATAAAAATAAGAAGCGGAAGAATTTGAATCAAAAGAGAGGGACCAACGGACCCGAAGGGATGAGATAAGAACACTTTAATAGACTCCAACTTTAACAAGAAATAACCACTTTTAAAGAATAAAAATAAGTGAGGTGCAAGCACACTTACATTATTTAGGTTTATGAATCCTCACTTATAATAAATTAGCTACTTACAATTAAGGTTAGCAGTATAAATGGAAGCATATGGCGAGGCCCACCCCACCCCATAAATAACTATATCTCTATATTAAAGTATTCTTTACAAAGTAAAATGAGTACCTACTACCCCCTATGGATAGCAAGGGAAGATAGGGGAGAAGAAGTAAAGTGTTTAATTAAAAAATAGGGGGAGGGGGTTTTTTTTTTTAATTTTTAAAATTTAAAATTAAGATTGTATAGGTAAAGTTTTAAATGCGTGGAATGGTATAGGGCTTTCTAATGCCCATTCTAAAGTATTTACAGTTTTATTATTATTATAAACTACTTCACTTGAGAAATAAGGTATACTTTCCCAAGGATTATTAGAGCTTACTTTACTATTTGCAAATATATCATAAATAATATAACCAAATAAAATTGTAGCTACCACTGAAATTAATGACCCAAAACTAGATACTGCATTCCAACCACTGAAAGCATCAGGGTAATCTGGTATTCTTCTTGGCATCAATTGTGTTAATATTAGGTTATCTCCTCTCTCCCTACGGACCTACGGACACTTTTGCTTTTCTTTTTTTTTAATCGCAAAATAAAGAGGAAAACCTAAATTCCTAATCTTACGATTAGGTTCAGACTCTGTCTTTCAGCTTATTTTTCTATGTAAGATTAAAGCTGATCGGGCGCTTCTGTATTTTTAAATATACAGTACAGGGTTATTGTTGGTATTACTCACCTGTTAGTCGTTGAACGTTCTTTATTCTAAAGCTAATTCAACTTATACCGAATAAAGCTTCGTTGCAAATTGACCTCTAATTTATTTTGAAGAGTCGCTCCCTTCCATTCCCTCCCCTCTCCTATGGATAAGGGAGAAGGACTATGGAGGACTCCCTTAAAGACCCCTATGGATCTTTAATGGAGGAGGAAACAATTTAAAAATACTAGATAAATACAGAGGTTTTCCTTGCAATTCACCCGATGTTCTAATAAATCTTTAAAGGATTTATAGAGGCATTGTTAATTTATGAATTATGTAATTTTACACGTGAAAATATTTTTCCTTTAAATGGTTTACCACTTAATAAATACTTAGATAAAGTATCTTTTCCCATATTGAACTTTTTTGAACATTTAACAGTTGAATAAAGACCTATTAAATTCATGTGACTGCAACTCCTCTCTTTAATTAAATTGGGAGCTACAGTTTCGTAAACATAAACTAATTTAGTTAATTTTGCTATAGTAGCAGCAGATTTATTTACTCCATATTGTGGATTATTATTACCTACTTTGCTACGTTTTTGCATGGCAATAAATTCAGGAGATAATTGACGATTTGCCATAGGATTTAAAAACCCAGAGCGTTTAATACCGAACTCAGGTTTATTTTTAAAACCTAAATTAGAAGCAGCAGTAGGAGAATTATTAAGAGTTAAGTACGGGTAAAGTTGGAATAATAAGTTAATATATATTTGCTCCCGTGATAACATAAATTCTTTACTAATAGATGCTGTAGGGCCTAAATCTTCCAATATTGCCAATATAAAATTATTATGAGTATAATACTTTAAGCTGTTATAAATATTAGAATTTCGGTTTAAAACACTAGGACTTCAATAAGAAAGTAAGCGAGTAGAACCGTTTATAGCGCTACCTACATACATTTTGCCATTAATTAAATTAATTCATTGATAAATTATTGTTCTTCTACGATTTTCAATTCCTATTAAATTACGATTTAAATTTGGTTTATAAATACGAACAGGGTCTTTACCTGACCAATGTTGAGTTAAATATTCTGGAAATAAGTGTGGAGCATAAGGTTTAATAAAAATTGGGAGAGAGTAATATGAAAAAATTTCCAAATAAAAATTTGGATCCTCCTTTATGGGAGGGAAAGAGAGATTGAAAAGACTATTGTCTCAATCGATTACATAATTCGATATAATTAAATATATACCAGCCATTCCTAAGAAGTGTTGTGGGAAGAATGTCAGATTAACCCCAATAAATAAAGTCCAGAAATGTATTTTACCTAAGAAATCATTAATATTTCTACCTACAATTTTAGGTGTCCAATAGTAAAATCCTGCAAATAAAGCAAATACTGCACCCATTGATGAAACATAATGGAAATGAGCTACTACGTAGTAAGTGTCGTGGAATGCTACATCTAATGTGGCATTTGATAATACAACTCCAGTTAACCCACCTATAGTGAATAAAGCTAAGAAACCTAAAACAAATAATAATGGAGTATTGTATTTTAAAGTACCACCATATAAAGTCGCTAACCAACTGAAAATTTTAATACCTGTAGGTACTGCAATAACCATTGTTGCGGCTGTGAAATAAGCTCTTGTCAAATTTGGACAGTATCTTAATCCAATAAAATAAGGAATCCACCTAAATTTATTAAACTTCTTGCGTACTTGTCTCTGAGGATCCTTTACTAGCAATACTTTTTATTTTATTAATACCTTTTTCTTCTAAATGTTTACCTTCAGTGATCATAATGTATACTTTTCTAAATTTTAAATAATCTACATATTTACCTCCAAATAAATTAAAGGCATCAAAATAATCAATTAATAAGGCTGATGTTTTATATCCAGTACTCTTATAACACCAAATTCCACTACTATATTGAGAAAGGTTTCCCATATTTATTTTAGAAAATAAAAGCTTTAAAGGTACATCATCATTTTGTTTAATTGAAAATTCTAATCTCACACTAAATCCCGTTTTATGGGTTTTACTTTTCACAATACTAATATGAAAACAACCATCAGCTTGAGTAAAACCTGCTAACCAAAAATTATCTAAAGAAATATTAAATAATGGTGGTAAAATTAAACAATTAAAATTTATATTATAATTATGTTTAATTAATTGTTCAATTTTAAATTTACTAACAAATTTTCCATTTACTAAGGATAAAATAATTGATAATCCTTTTTTATTTTTACATATGTATCTTACAGCTTTTTTATCCTTAATTTTATAAATATTACCATAGCCTATTCTGGTTTTAATTAAATATGCTAAAGAAATATCTCTTTCAGAAAAAATAATATGTAAATTATTAAAACCAAATCAACCATCTCCTTCTATTAAACCAGCTAAAAAGAAACCAAAATCTTTATCTTTAAGATTAGATTTATGTAAAGGAACATGTTCAGAAATTTTAGGTAAATTAATAAAACTATTATAAGTATTTTTAGCACTAGCCGTAGCTTTTGTACTAATATTAAAGTTTCCTGCTGATTGTCCTGGTATTTTTATAAATAAATTTTTTAAGTAAATTTTTCCTAACGTAATAAATACGAGTGGATTACTTAAACAGGAGTTTCCAGCATATAGCAAGATTTTTTCCCATTCATCTTTAAAAAAAATATTTAAAATTTTTCCTTGCAAATACTTTATTGAGTAAATCAAGTCTTCAAAATAAATTTTAAATATTAGATGAAGTTCTGTGAACACAAATTTATCCACATCTAAACCAACTGAGAACATGTGATGCATGTTAAATAGATGGGTTCTATTTTGTTTAACCTAACCACCTAAACCGATCTCACGACCGGGATCGGACTATATCTTCATCTATGAAAGGTTCAGCAGAGCCAGTTTTACCATTTAAGCTATTTTTTATGTTGATTATTTTAGCAATAGCTCGAATTTTATCTAGCCCTTCTTGAATCAAATGTTCTTTGTTTAATACCATAGTAAATATTTCTATCCAATGTTTAAATGATTCAGCTTTTTTAGTTTTAAGAGAGAATGTTAAAAAGTAATCACGTACTGGAAGTAGACCTTTGAATGAATTGTTATTATATCGATAAACTTCGTTAGTATCTCCTCGAAGTTTCACTTGTCCGAATTTGAATAGACCACGAACATGCAATAAAGTAGATTCTGCATTTTTTTATCCAATAAGAATCGTAGAGATATTCGGTATCCTGTCACTGTATTAACTCGAGGTTGTATAGAAACATTAAAGCAACCTTCGGCATCTGTGAAACCAGATAACCATGCGTCTGAAAGATTTGGTTTCATTAATTTGGATTCTAGAGTTAATCCTAGCGGCAAGATAGGTAACCCTAACCTGCTGCTGTTCTTATTAAGTGCAATAACCCATTCACCTAATTGTTTTTGACGATGAGATAAAACTAAATTACCGTTAAAGATATATACTAGAAGTAGAATACTATTAGGATCTGTAACTATAAATCTGTAATAACCATCAAATTGTCGAACTGTTCCAAAACCTAATACTTCTTGTACATGATGTAAAATAGCACCTTCTTTTTGAGTTAATACAAATCGAGGTTTACCTTTGGTTGTTAAAATTGCACCATCTCCTTCAGTAAAACCTATAAACCATATTAACCATTCATTGCTAATTAATTTACTACTATGTTTATTAAACATTTCAAAATTTCAAGATGTCTCGCGTATAGTCTCTGAGGAACTCCTTAAACCAGCTTCGCTGGTATACAGATTTCCTGCTGATTGAGTATAGCTAACAAGATTTTTACTATTGAAAGTACCTGTTAACACTAAACCGTTCCAGCATACAGCGAGATTTGTTACCCTCACTTAACAATGAGGGAGAGCCACCAAGTCTATCAATTCATTTAGATTAAATCGATAATAACCTATAATCAGACTCCAAACTAAGAATCCTAATATTCCAATAGAGAACATAGCATAAACCATCCCAATGTACCCAAAGATTGGTTTACCTGAGAAAGTTGAAACTATGTGACTAACTATACCAAATCCTGGTATTATTAAAATATAACAAAATTTTGGTTAAATTAATAGTTAATATAGTTATTATACTTATTGTTTTTAACACTCAAGAGCTTAAAACTCTTGTTTGGACTTTATCTTAAATAACAACAACAGTATACTCCTTATCACTAATGAGGAGGGGAGTCCAACAAAGTATTAATTAAAAGGGTTAAATAGATAATCTATTCATAGTAGATTTTAACTTTTTTATTTTAGTTAAACCTGATTCAATTAAATGATCCTTATTTTGAATAATTACGTAAGCTTTTCTTCATTTTAAATAATTAGTATTTTTAGTAGATAACAAATGATAACGATCAAAGTAATTTATGACCATTTTAGCTGACCCAAAACTAGTACTTCCATAATAATAAGTATCTTGACTTTTTCTATACCCAATATTACCTCCAAAAAAATTTTTAATTAGAATTAAAAGATAATCTTTTTTCTGATCAATTTGATAATTTAATCGTACTTCCTCCTTTATCAGTGATCCATTGGGTCGCGTACTCCATAGGGAAGGGAAGGAGGGCACTAGGCCGGAGGCAGAGGCTGTTTTTTTATTACGATTTATAATTTTAATTTGAAAACTAGCATCTGCATCTGAAAATCCAGCTATTCAGTGATTTTCTAAGTCATTGCTACTATTCAAGTTTATAGATATAGTTTTATTAAATTCTAAATATTTAGAATTAGTTAAGATATTTTTATTTATTTGATCGAGTTTACTAGTCGTTCTAAACTTATTATTAATTAATTTAATTACTCTTTCTATACCTTTATTACTAGATATTATCATAAGCACAGCGTTCTTATCTTTGACTTTACGTACATTACCGTGGCCTATTCGCTCTCTTATGTAATAAGCTAATTGTATATCTAAGTAATTAAATACAATAACTAATTGTTGTGCACTACTGAAATGACCATCTCCATCAATTAAACCAGCTAAATAATGACCTAATTCATGATCATTAGCTGGCTTTAAGTGTTTAGGACTATGAATAGAAATATTTTTAATATTTTCTGTTCCCTTTGTTACTCGAATAATACTATCCTTATACATTCGAGTAACATAAGAAAAAGTTGTTGTGATTTCGTCGCGTAGAGTCTCTGAGGTTCCTGTTAATTTAATACTAATGTTAAGTATTCAGTATAAACAGTTACCTGCTGATTTACTTCATTGTTTTAACTTTTTCACTGTATCATTTAAGATGGAGTATTTAAAACTAAGTATAGAAGTAGTCCCAGCATATAGCAACGTTAAGAGGCCTATATTTTTAACCTCTGGATGCTTCCCTCTAATAATTATCGACTCCTCCTTTATGTTGCGAAGCTAGGGAACGGCAGCGGTAAAATATATAGAAAGAAAGGACTATATCTTCAACTTATTCCATTTAACCATGAAAGCTAGCCATGCTTTATAATGTATACTATCTTCCTTGAAAGAATTTAGATCACGTAGATAGTAATATTCTTTAATAAGAAAGAATCGGTGTGATTTATGACTTCGGCATTTACTTGCTTTGAAGTAATCTAGTACATTTAGAATTTCTTCACGACTTTGAACTGACCAATTGTAGTAACCATTCTGACTACTATCAAAATAAATACAACCACCGAAAACTTGTTTATAACATTGTATATCCTGTAATAATTTATTAGTGACTCTAATACTTAGTTGAGGTCTAAAATTTTTTTTATATAAACCAATAGTTCCATCGGCATCAAAGAATCCTGCGAACCATTGTGAAGATCTATCAATTATCATAGGTTCTATTACAGAAATATTTAATTGTTGAGCAACACGATGTAATTGTAATACTCGTGAAGAATGTCGAATGTAGCCATTAATGCAATTGATAAGTTGTATCATACCTTCTCGATTATGTAATCTATAGCGATATGCTTTAACGCCACTTCGCATTTTTATACTACCTCCAAGTTTATCTTGGATATATCGAAGAAGGGCCAAATCCTCAAGTCCCATAGTAATTTCTAGACTAGTATAGCCTTTTTTACTTACCAGTAGACAACCATCACCATCGATAACTCCTGCTAGCCATTCACTAAATTGTTTAGAATAAGATGTTGCGCGTGTAGTCTCTGAGGTTTCTACTAGACTGCTAACATAGCGTCGTTGGTTACCTGCTGATTGTGTCCCAAGGTTGACATTTTTACTCGAACGGGATAGTACAAGATTACCACTTATGCTCAGAGTAGCCATACTTGATCTCAGACATTCCCAGCATATAGCGCAATTCATATTCAGAATTTTATCTGAATCGGGCCATATTTGACCAAAGAACCAGAATAAATGTTGATATAAAATTGGATCACCACCTCCAGCTGGATCATAGAAACTAGTATTAAAATTTCTATCTGTAAGTAACATAGTAATAGCACCAGCTAAAACAGGTAAAGATAATAATAGTAAAATAGCTGTAATGAATATAGCCCAAACAAATAAAGGTAATTTATGTAATGACATTCCATTTGTTCTCATATTTAATGTTGTACTTATGACTTTGTACATAGTTAATTTCTTAACTAAATGGACTATATCTTCAGCACTTCTATCCTTAATTTAGCTAGGCTTAGAAATGGTGTCTAACGTATAGTCTCTGAGGATCCTACTTTATATTTTTTTTTAATTTTGCTTATTAATTAAGCCCTTAAATATATTTGGTTTCCTGCTGATTGTCCATTGTATTATCTTTAAAGTTTTCACTTAGCCCTACCTTAAAAAATATAAATTAAAGTGATAAGTATTTAAAGCTTTAGGATGTTCCAGCATATAGTTAGAAATTTTATATTAACCCCACAATAATTACTATCTATATAAATTACACATATTTAAAATAAAAACCATGATAACTTTTACCCGTATCAATATACTTTACCAATGTTGTTTGTGTTGCAGGTAAACCTTTATCTCTTAGATAAGAAATACATTTACCAATGCTAAAAAACAAATTAGTAGTATTACCATCGATTAGTAAAACAGATTTACTTAAACTATTAATAGGCTTATTTTTATTAAATATTTTTCTATCTTTTTCCAATTGTAAAGCTAAATCTAAAATAGAAATATCTTTAACTTTAGCATTAATTTCTGGAAATCTAGTAAATAGATATTTTCCTAAATAGTAAGTACCCTTATTTAAATGTTTAGTGAAAGTAATATGACTAATATTAAGATTCACTATTAAATCTTTTTGTTGAGTTGAATAATAATACAATACGGTTTTATCTCTATTATACATATATAAAGGTTTAGCATTTGAGCCACTAGGATTATTTGCTACTTTAATAGTATTTAAATTAAAACTTGGATCTAATAAAAAAAATTGTTCTAATACTATTTCAGATCTAAAACTATAATTATTAAACAAAGGTATAATTTCTAAAGTAAAATTAAAAAAACTTTCCTTATTTAGTAGAGGTATTAATTTACCAATTGTTTTATATTTATTATTAAGATAGCCAGATAATCTAACAGATAACTGTGAAGATGAACCAACATATTTTTGCCCTGTATTTTTATGTGTAAAAATGTAAACACCCGGTATTTGAATTTTACTAGAAGGTAAACCCAGATTAATTTTAATAATCTTTTTTGAATCCTCTTTATCTAAATTATTTAAAATTATCCTTGGTGAATTAATTAAATCTTTTAATATTTCGTCATTTATTGTTATATTACAATAGGACAAAATATCGTTAATTATTTTACAGTTAACAGGTTTTTTGCTATTAATATGTTCGAGGGCTAACTTATGAGAAAACTGATTTGGACCTTTCCTTCCTAAAATTATTTTCCAATTTTCATTAAGCAAATTACTACCATCCTTCAACTCCTTACCTATGGAAGGTTGTAAAGTCGAATGTGTAGATTTACAATTATAGCTTTTTAAATTATTGGTTTTATAAAGATCCTCCCTATCCATAGGACCCTCCCTATGGATAGGGTGAAAATTAAACAGCTCTCTCCATTTCCTATGGACTAAGTGGTTTCTTCTACCCTTTATGTTAATAGGCAAGAGGAATGGGTTTTTAATAAATAAAAATGAAATAGACATATAGACTTCTGAATCGAATAAATTATCGTTTGTTGAGTTAATTGCTCCTAATAATGAAGATATACCAGCTAAGTGTAAACTAAATATAGCTAAATCAACTGAACCACCAGAGTGTGATTGAATTGAAGATAAAGGAGGATAACAAAAAAAAATGTTGGTAATTTCATAAATTTAGCGGAGATGCGTACTCCTACATAGTGCGGAATACAAATTTACTATCATTACTCGCTTTAGCTTTAACTAAAGATCGGACTATTTCTTCATCCTTTTTTCGCGTACGCGGAACTAATAATATTTACTATCTTTTTTTTTTCCTATAATAGGAAAATTAATTTTTTCATTATCAAATTCAGCATGAATTATTAACATAATCTCTGAATTAATTTCAAATTTAGTTTTATAATTAACTATTGTTGAATTAAAATCTTTATCCACTAAATTATTGATTAATTCAATATTATTAATAATTTGATTTTTCATTTCTTTGGATAAATTTATTAAATTATTAAATTCAGAGGTTGGTGCAAAAACTAAGACAGAAATAGCATTTAATAAGCCTGTATTTTTATAAATTCTAACTACATTTTCATTTATAAATCCAATTGGATATTTAACAAAATGTTGATTTAATTTTACAATATCAAATTTAAAGGTTTCTTCCAAATTTGGTTTTTTAATAAAGTATAAATTGAAAATAGTTGATTGTTTATTTAAATACAAATCTTCTAAAATAGTAGCTAAATTAAATGTAAATTTATCTATCAATTTCTGATAAAAATCATTATCATTAGGTATACTACCAGCATTTAAAAATAAATTATCATAAACTTTATAAATACCATTTTTTCTATTAATTATTGAATTTTTGTTACTATTATCTAAAAAAAGACCTAAATTATTATCTTGAATAGGAATAAATGAAGTATCTATTGAATGTGCGGAGATACCTTGAATGTTTAAGTTTAATCCTTTTCCCTCCCTCTGTACCCTAGCTTCGCAAGTAGGGGAAGAATTATAATTTAGTATAGTTCTACCTAATTTTCTACTTCTAATTTTATTTCTAATTTCGTTAAGTTTACTAAAATCTCCTTTATGTTTCACATAACATCTTGCCCAAATTCTAAATTCAAAAGATTTCATTCCTTTCATAGTGTTATTGTAGTATTTTATAATATTCTCAATACTTCTAGAGTTTGTAGTTACAATAGTATAATACGTTTTTTTAGTAGTAGTTTTAATACCTAAAATAGAACCTATAGCAGATAAAACTATTAAATCTAATTTTTGAGTTATTTCAAACCCATGAATTATTCTATCTTTAGATTTATTTACTAGATAGAAACTTCCTTCTGCTTCAGTAAACCCTATTAACCAGGCTTTGGACATTACCATGTTAGCGTCATTAGTATTAGACACTCTGTTGTTAACTATTGTCCAAGCTGGAGAGATATAACCTTCTCCCATAAGGGAAGAAGGAACTTTTTTAACTAAATCAAACATTAATTTATCTTTTTGAGCTTTAGTTAAACTAGTATCTTCTAATATGCTATAGGCTTCTTTAAATTTTAAATAATTATAATATTTAGAAGTTAATAATGAATATTTATCAAATATGGGAAATATAAATTTTGCTAATTTTTTTCTATCTCTAATTCTATAATTAACCATCTTAGTTTTAGTTTCTTTATTAATATTACCCACACCTAATTGACTTTTAATAAAATATAATAATCTCATATTATATTCATGTTGAGATAATTTAAAAGCTAAAGACCATTTTCCATTTTGATATGCGATAGAAAATGTACCATCCCCATCAGTAAATCCTACTAACCATTGATAAAATAATTCTTTATTTTGATTTAATTTAAGCGTTGTGTTATTATTAGTTACAGCCGAAGCCAATTTAGAAGGATGCTCTACGTTTAGTCTCTGATGGGCAATATATTTTACCCAGGCGAATTGTCCCCATGTCAGTAACATTTTTACCACTCTATTAAAAATATAAAATAGGTAGTTACTTCCGATTAGAGGAGTTTCTCGCATCAAGTAGAGTTTTTTAATTACTATATTACTATAATAGGACAGCTTATCCTTAACAGTCCAACCTGTACCAGCACCATTTTCAACTAATGAACTCATTAATAATAATAATAATGCTGGAGGTAACAACCAAAATGAGATATTATTTAATCTTGGGAATGCCATATCTGGACTACCACAGTGTATAGGTAAAAAATAATTCTTTTTATTATAACCGTTAGGTTATATTTGGACTATATCTTCATCCTTAATTAAGGAGCATAACGTATAGTCTCTGAGGATCCTAAAAAAATATTTAGATATTTTTTTTCGTTTCCTGCGGATATTCCATTTTTTTTTTATAAAATTTTTTCTTCCTTCCCTCCTTTAGTTCTTATTTTTATTTCTAAAAAAATAAGAATAAAAAGGAGGAGGAAAATCATTCTTTTTACTATTTAAGGTTATGTACGCTTTAAAAAAATAAGTTTTCACAACTCTTATAAAAAGACTTTAGGAGTTTCCCGCATATAGTTATGTAATAAGAGTAATATTACTAATACCCACGGCAATTTTTTTTTATGAATACAATATATATAAGTCCCTTAACTTTTCCTCCCTTATACGAAGGAGTAGGAGTAGTGTTGTTAAGTGGGTTACTTCGTAAGTGATATAATTAAAAAATTAAAATAAATTATTTAAGTGTGAAAAATCAAATGATTTACGTTTACTGTTAAATTGTGCTTTAATTCTTTCAACTTCTGAAATTTCTTTTTTTGTTAAAACTTTACCAGCTCGTAATCTAGATAATTCTACCACAAAAGATCAGTCTTTATATGCTAAAAACTTAGAAGAATACAAAGGAAAACGATCAAAATAATTTATAACCTTTGCATGGCTAGCTGCACTGTGCGAAATAACCATAAAGGCATAAAACAATTTATCTTTTTGTTCCCTAGTTCTACTTAACAAATTTACACCTAAATAGCTTGCTATTTTATTTAATATTACAAAATAACTAGCTCCACCTTGTTCTACTTTAACATCACGATGATAAGTTTGTCTTAATTCAACTCGAAAAAAAGTTTGCACTCTTTTGCTAGTAATTTGTCCATTTTTTTTTCTATCGATTAAATTAATAGAAAAATTACCGTCGCCATCTGTAAAACCAGAGAATCACGCATTACTGTCTATAGGAGAGGTATCTAATTTTAAACAATTAATATTACAATTATAATATTCATTTAACCAATTTATAGCTCGATGTAATGCTTCTATTTTAGGTGTTCGCATATAACCATTAATAATATTAATTATTTTTATAACATCTTCTAATTTTTGAATTTGTCAAAGAACGTGACCTGCATCTTTTTTTTTATAAATAGTTCCAGTATTAGTAATACTAGACAATTTTTTTGCTAAGGGTTCGTCCGCTAAATTAAATACCACAGCTATTTTAGGATTATATTTTTTAGTCTTAGAATTTTTATCATGTATAGCGATAGTACCATCTGACTCTATTAATCCTGCTAAATATGCTCCTAATTTGTTTCTGAATTTTAATTCTGTTGCTTGCTTAACAGTAAGAGTTGTGACTCCTTCATCTCCTAAAGGGGAGAGGGGTAATTTTAATTCACCTTCTGAGAAGGAGTAGGAGTAGGAGTAGTTTTTTATACTAAATTGTCTTTTTATTGTATTCATATTTATACTAATTTTACCAAATCCACCAACTAATCCTGGCATAACCATAAAGAAGATCATAATAAAAGCGTGTGCTGATATTATTACATTAAACAATTGATGATCTCCTTGTAAATATTGAACACCAGGACTTGATAATTCTAATCTAATTAAAACTGAAAATGCGGTACCTATCATACCTGCAAATACAGAAAAAATTAAATAAAGAGTTCCTATTTCTTTAGCATTTGTTGAATTGAGCCAATTCATTTTAAAACTAAAAAAAATTTGTTATTTATTTATTTTTAATCTAATTTCTTCCTCCCATAAAGGAGGAACCTCCCTTCTTATTTTTTTGAAAAAAAAGAAGAATAAAAAATAAAGGAGGAACCTCCCTTCTTATTTTTATTACAAAAAAGAAGAATAAAAAATAAAGGAGGAACCTCCCTCCCTATAAATAAAGGAGGAAACTCCCTAAAGGGGAGATGCGTAGCGGCGTACGCGCTTAATTTTTTAAATTACTAATTAACTCCTTATTAGACTTTATTACTATTTGAGGTTAATTCTTCCTACATAGGATTTTATATTTATTACCTCCCTCCTTTAGTCTTCTTTTGATTCTTCCGCGTAGCGGCGTACTTTTGATTCTTCCGCGTACGCGAGGAATCAAAATAAGAAGCGAAGAATCAAAATTCTTCGTTCTTCGAATAAATAGGGAGGATCCTACGGAGGAGATTCCTGCTTCTCCCATAGGGAGGTAGAAGAATTTTGATTCCTATTCAAATTGTAATCAAAAGTAAAGGAGGCAGGAGAAAAATTATTTTACTCAGTACTAAGTAATAAAATAAACGTACTTTAATTATTACCTTTTTTCCTTTCCTAACAGCGGACTTATATTTAACCGGTTTTATCCATTTTCCTATGGAGGGAGGAGATGCGTACGTGGTAAGTAAAAAAATAATTAGAAATTTAAATACTTAAAAATTTAAAATCTATGGTCAACCTTCTATTTACCGCAAAGGGGAGATAAAGGGGAGATAATGGGGAGAAGTATATAAGAATATTTAAAAAATAAGAATATGGCCCCTTTTAATTTTATTGTTCTTCTCCTTTAAGGAACTCTCTTTTATTATTAAATTAATTTTTAATAAGAGTATCTAAATAAGGTTTTATTTAATGTGAAAATAAAAGTTAAGTGTTTGTAAAAAACATTAGTATAAAGCAATATAATATTTAAATATTATATTTATCAGTCCTGAAATATTATTCAAATTATTATGACAAATTTACAAAAAAAATTATTCAATTTAATTTTTGTTAGCCTTATTCTTTATTATATTTTTAATACTGTTTTAAGTATAAGTATGGACTTGGGAGAAAATATATTTTTCGGGTTCCCGTTAAGTTTAAATACAAATATAATTACAGTGCCATCTTCACCTGATTATTGGCCTTCGCCAACGCCAGCAAACACACCAGTGTCAACGCCTGTAAATTCGCCAAAGCCTTCTCCTAAGCCAAAACCCAACAGTTCCAAATGCACTGTTACTCAATTCTCAGCTTTAGCGATTAAATTATTTAATAACTTAGTTAAAGTTTCACATATATTATTTATTCAAGTAATTGCTGCTGTTTCTGTTATAATTTTAGGTGGGTTATCTATAATAGTTCCAATTTTTACTTGGAAAATTATTAATTTTATTAATAATTCTAAATTCCTTATTGATATAGATTGGTATGGTAATTTAACTTATCTTTTTAATTTTACATCTCATTTAGCTTTAGACTATTTTGGAATAGCTATGCTTGTTTTTTAATCCCCCTTTTGTTTTTGTCTCATCCCATAAAGTATAAATTAGGAAACCCCTACATAGTACATAGCACATAGTACATGGTACATAGGGCATAGTACATAATACATAATACATAATACATAATTAAAAAAAACAAAATAAAAATAATAATCACCCCCCAATTCATAATAACCTCCTTTATCCATAAAAAAAACTACATATAGGGGAAAACAAAAACAAAATTTATGGAGTAATGAAGACAAAGCAAAGGCAAAGTAGGAATCCTACTTCGTAGTTAATAGGATAGTGTGGGAATATGGAATATAGTAGAGGAGAAGGATAAAAATAATGAGTACAAACATAAAAGAATAAGCTTCACAATATATAAAATATTAGGGGAAATCTGATAATGGTTAATCGGTTATATTTGCAATATAATTATGATAGTTCGAATCTATCTTTCTCCAAATTACCGCTACGCATATCCTCCTCACCTATGGGATCTCTATGCTATCCCTATGGTAAGGAGCTGCTTCTGATTTTGATTCCTTAGCTTCTTATTTTTAGAAAAATTTGAATCAAAAAGTAAAGGAGGCAGGAGAAAATTATAAATAATTTAGGCTTATTTCCCTACGTAGGAAGTAGTCCTATCCCTAGCTTCGCAAGAAGGGCCCATAGGACCTCCTTCTTATTTTGATTCCTATTCAAATTGTAATCAAAAGTAAAGGAGGCTCTTACGGAAGAGGAGCCTAAATGATGGCAATAGGGAACCTGTACCCTAACTTTACTTTGCCTTTGGAAAAAAAAATAAAATGAGGGCTTCATATGGTAATTAATATAGTAAATAGTAACTATGAGAGAGTATCCTAATTGGTTAAGGAGCTTACTTTGGGTGTAAGATGTTGCGCGTTCGAGTCGTGTCTCTCTCGTTTATAAGTTGTAATTTATTTTAATTTATAGATTTTACTTTCATCCGTACTTAAAAAAAATTAAATTAAAAGAATAAAAGTAGTTCAAAATTCCACCATATATAGTTTACCTTTGCTTTCTCCTATCAATAAATACACCTCCCTCCTCCCCTAAAGATCCTTCCCCCTTTGCTTCTGCCTCCATCCCTCCCTCCCTATAAATAAAAGAGGGAGTAAAAGAGGCAGCTCCTACGGAGGAGTAGGTTTGCAAAGGGGATAAAATTGGGAGATAATTGGGAGATGTACGCATCTCCCCTTTACTTTTGATTACAATTTTAATAGGAATCAAAATAAGAAGGAGACAAATTAATAAGGTAAAGTAAGTATGGAGGAAGGAAGGAGTCTAACAATCTTAACAGCTAATTCCTCCTCTCTATCCCCCTCCTCTCTATAGTCTCTATAGATTAGGGCAGAGGATTCTGTATCTTCTTATTTTTAAAGTAACAGCCTGCTATGGACGATTTGCTTTTTTTTTTATTTAAGGGAGGTTAGCTGAGTGGTATAGCAGTAATTTTACACATTACAGACAGAGTTTCGATTACTCTACCTCCTATTAACTCTAAAATTTTAATATAGGTTATTTATTTGGTATCCTTTGTTTACATTCCAATCTTGCTTAGGATTTTTTCTCCTTAGCTTAAAATATAAGATAAAAATTATTCCTACAAAGCAAAAACCTATGTAGGGATGTAAGATAGATTTATATGTTTAATAGGTTATTTTTATACTTATTAAATATTATAGAAATTATTTTGTATTTTAAAATTTTACCGCTGCCATCTCCCAATTATCTTCCAATTATCTCCCAATTATTTCCCCTTTGCGATAAAAGTAATATAATAAAAGGAATAAAGATATTTTATTTAAATTTTTACCGCGTACTATTGATTAAAATTTTGATTCCTATTCAAATTTTAATCAATAGTAAAGGAGGGAATAAAAATAAGTCTCCGTATCCTATGGAGAGTATAAGGCTAAAAATTTATAATATTTTAGTAGTAAATGAGAAGCTCTTTGTTAATATCCATAGTAAGCACTCACTTTGTAAATAGGGGGAATACTTTTACCCATAGGGAGGGGAGATAAATAATTAAAAATTTAAGGGCATATATCTAAATTGGTATAGAGTTTAATTGTCAATTAAATTGTTCTTAGTTCGAATCTAAGTATGCTCGTAATAAAAAATATATTTTAAAATAACCTATGTTTTAACCAAGAGTAGCATCTAAATAACAAATTTAAGTAAAATATTTTATAAAGGCTCCAACATAGTATAGTCTAATCCCATCAATTAAAGGATATATCGCTAGATAAGGTTAGAGCTTTAAGTTTTCTATTCTAGCGAAACATTTACCTTTAGTTAATTTTGCTTTTTTTTTTTCTAAGAATAAGAATAAAAAGTACGTGGTAAAATTTTAAATAAAAAGGGTAAACCTATAATCTTTACTTATATTTATAATATTTTATATTATAATTTAACATTATATTTGTCTTATAACTCCCTATCAAACCCTCACTATGTAGGCTCCATAGGAGACACAACTTTGCTTTCCTCCTATCCTATGCTTCCCTCTTAATATAGGGAAGCATAGGATAGGGGGAGGGGAGGGGAAAAAAGTCAGATGTATTGTTTATTAAATTAAAGCTGAAAGAAGGAATTGAACCTTCATTTTACCGTCATGAATGGTAAGTTTTAACCATTTAAACTATATCAGCTATAAATTTTATACTTTTATTTTGCATTCATTCCTTTTATCATAAGGGAAAAAGAAAAAAAAAGCAAATTCCTAGGAATCCTTATCTATATAGAGTTCTTCGCCTTTAGTTTTGCCTTACTTATTCTTTTTATTCCTATAAGCATAAGAAATAAAAGCAAAAGTAAAGGGAGAGGCTCCTACGGAAGAGTAGGGGTTTAATAATAAGAAGTTTACCTCCTCCCCTATGGTATCCCTATGGTATCCCTATGGTATCCCTATGGGAAGGAGCTCCTTCTTCTTCCATAAGGGAAGAATGAAGAATTTTGATTCCTATTCAAATAAAAAGTAAAGGGGAGATGCGTACGCTCGCGTACGCGGAAAACACAATGCAATTTTTTTAATTTATTTATAAGATTAGATTATCACTTTAATTTAAATATTAGTAAAGTTGTTAGGTCTATATGTCCATAGTTCCTTAATTTTATCCTTGCGAAGCAAGGCTCCTCCTTTAGTTTTGATTCAAATTTGAATAGGAATCAAAATCAGAAGCAGCTCCTTACCATAGGTATCCCATACGGGATACCATAGGGGAGGAGGATAAGCGTAGCGGAATTTTAAAAATTTTACTTATAGCTACTTAACAAAATTTTACAAAATAAAAATTTGAGCAGTAAAGGAATCGAACCTTTTACGGTTTTAACCAATTCTTTTACAGAGAACCACCATTACCATTCGGATCACCTGCCCTTTATCTAATTTATTCGCGTACGCATCTCCGCTAAATTTAATAATAATAAGTTTACATTCAATACTTTTATTTGATTTACAAAAATTGTTTTTATAACAATGTTAAATATTAGGCTCCTCTTCCCTCTTCCCTATTTCCTCTTCCCTATTACCTCTTCCTTCTTCCCTCTTGTCTACGTAGTCTTCACTCCCTATTTCTCCCATAGGGATCCCATAGGGGAAGAAGAATTTTGATTCCTATTCAAATTTGAATCAAAAGGATAAAGGAGGGAGAAGAACCCTCCTCTCTATCTCTATGGTCTCTCTAGTCACTATAGTCACTATAGTCACTATAGTCACTATAGTAACTATAGTCACTATAGATTAGGGTGTAGATTAATAAGGGTTTTTATAAAGGAGTTAGAAACAAAGGAAAAGTAGTCATTACACCATTTTTCTCCGTAAGAGCCTCATCATGTAGGGAGAATCCTACTACTTATTTAAGTAGGAGTCCTATTTGGTGTAAAGGGCGCTAAGAAAGTATGTAACATAAGGTAAAATGGTAAAGATAAAGTACTACGCTATTATTAAATAGTATATACTTATAAAATTACTATATTAAAAAATTCTTACGAGTAAAGAGACTTGAACTCTTACGAGATACTCACGAGCTCCTAAAACTCACCTGTCTATCCAATTCCAGCATACTCGTTATACTATCTATATTACCTTATGGCAGTCCTCCCTATGGAGGAGAGATTTATTTTAAAAAGTAAAAATTTATAGTTTATAATTACTTACTGTCAGATTCCAATGTATGGAAGAGTGGAAAAGTAGGACCTGTAATCTATCCCCCTCCTCCATAGGACTCCCTACATAGGGAGTCCTACGGAGGAGAAGTAGGATAGGGAGTAAGGTAAATATGAAAAAAAAAAATATGAGATAAACAATTATTAACATTAAGTTTTTTTATAAATTAGTACTACTAAACTAAATATTTTACAATACGTACATTTGTAGCCTATCTATTCTTGATCTAAGAATTAATTACCGCTTTTAATTTTAAAATATAATTTTTATATAAAATTTAACAAGCGTATTAGTATCTAGAGGTTAGATTCTTGCTTTATAGACATTCAGCACTTATCTAAAATGTTTGTGGCTACCCAACTATGCGTTCATATCTTGTAGCCCTTTAGCTCTTTAATATTTACTTTAAAGAGTCCTAATTCTAAAATTTTATAAGAAAAAGGGAGAACTTTTTTCACATTTATATTAAAAATATAAAGATTGGAGAAAAAAGGTTAAAAGGGACTTTTATCTTTTTCTTTACTTTTTATTCAAGTAAATAAGATTCTCTTAACAAACATTACAAACAATTGGTACACTAGAGAAACACAGCCTATTGGTCCTTTCGTACTGGAAGGTCTGCCTCTTTTTACTAATTGTCCCTCCAGAAGATAGGGACCATACTGACTCACGTCGTATTAACAATTATGTTCTCTTGCTTTTGTTAATTACAAAATAAGTAACAAAAGAAGATAGTGACTCTTTATTCACTATTTCTTACTTTCACAAGTAAGTTCAGACTATGTCATCAACCAATTATATTTTATTGATTGCCGGAAATTCGTGTCAGGTTTATTGTTAGTGAAACTCACCTATTAGTCGTTGAACCTTCTTGACTTATCTTATTATTAAGTTCACTTTGTCAAGTTCGGTTGCAAATTGACTTTAACTATTAATGTTAAAGTTATCCTTGCATTTTCTCCGGTTTGCAACATTAGTTTATAAAAATTTAAGCTTACCCCTCCG
>Ga0310811_10002259_pt1 | contig 24001 bp, 23 predicted proteins | sample YCmetagenome_FD_207642 | JGI IMG/M metagenome (GOLD analysis project Ga0310811, IMG submission 207642) | Soil microbial communities from experimental microcosm in Duke University, North Carolina, United States - YC | ecosystem: Engineered > Artificial ecosystem > Soil microcosm > Unclassified ... | reverse complement strand
CCGCGCGCTCGAGGCCGGCGTCAAGCTCGCGGGCTGCACGGTGCATTTCGTGCGCTTCGAGACGGATACGGGGCCGATCATCGCCCAGGCCGCCGTGCCGGTGCTGCCGGGCGACGACGAGGAGAGTCTGGCGGCGCGCGTGCTGGCGGCCGAGCACCGGCTCTATCCCCTGGCGCTCGGCCTGGTAGCCGCGGGGCGGGTCCGGGTCGTGGAAGAACGCACGATTATCGACCTGCCGCAGACCCCTTCCGGCCTTTTGCTCAATCCCCCCGGTTGACCCTTCGCCACGGCATGGGCTAAATCCTGCCGAGACGCCACAAGCCCCAAGGGATGCCGACAATGAACGCAGACGACCGGATGCTCGCCGATCACCAGCGCATGTGGCACGACTTCTGCCGCCTGATGAAATACGGCCTCATCGCGGCGGTGATCGTCGTCGGCTTCGTGCTCTATCTGAACGCCAGAGGCTGAGCGAAGCCCCGGGGCTGACCGGAGATCAACGGGTCAGCCGATGAAGGCTGACCCGTTCTTGCGCTAGCCGACGATCTCGGTCCCGGCGAAGAAGAAGGCGATCTCGCCCTTCGCATTCTCCGCGGAATCCGATCCATGCACCGAGTTGGCCTCGATGGATTCGGCGAGATCCTTCCGGATCGTCCCCGCCGCCGCCTTGGCCGGATCCGTCGCCCCCATGACCTCGCGATTGCGGGCCACGGCATTCTCGCCCTCGAGGACCTGAACCACCACGGGCCCGCTGGTCATGAAGGTGCAGAGGTCGTTGTAGAACGGCCGCGCCTTGTGCACCTCGTAAAATTTCTCCGCCTGGGCGCGCGAGAGCCATAGCCGCTTCTGGCCGACGATGCGCAGGCCGGCCTTCTCCAGCCGGGCATTGACCTCACCGGTCAGGTTGCGCCGGGTCGCGTCCGGCTTGATGATCGATAGCGTCCGTTCGATGGCCATAAGTCGACAAGCTCCTGCTCGCTGCAAAATCGCGGCCTTCATATACGCCGCGGGGGCCGCCCGCAACCTCGCTCAGCCGTCCTGGAGCCCTTGGCGCCGGCTGTGGCGGATCGCCCGGGTGACGGGTGCGACCGCGGCATGCTAAGAGCCTGCCGCCATGCTCCAGATCACCGACCTCACCTACCGCATTGCCGGGCGCATCCTGTTGGACGGGATCAGCCTCACTTTGCCCGACGGCCACCATGCCGGGCTGATCGGGCGCAACGGCACCGGCAAATCGACGCTGCTGAAGATCATCGCCGGAACCCTCCAGGCCGATGGCGGCGAGGTTTCCATGGCCGCCGGCCAGCGGCTGGGCGTGTTGGCCCAGGAAGCCCCGGACGGGCCTGAAAGCCTGCTGGAGACCGTGCTCGCCGCCGATGTCGAGCGCTCGAGCCTCCTGGCCGAGGCCGAGACGGCGAGCGATCCCCACCGGATCGGCGAGATCCATGCCCGGCTGGTCGATATCGAGGCCCACCGCGCCCCGGCCCGGGCGGCGGCCATCCTCGCCGGCCTCGGCTTCGATGCCGAGGCCCAGGCCCGCCCCTGCCGCGATTTCTCCGGCGGCTGGCGCATGCGCGTGGCGCTGGCCGCCGTGCTCTTCGCCCAGCCGGACCTGCTGCTGCTGGACGAGCCCACCAACCATCTCGACCTCGAGGCGACGCTCTGGCTGGAGGGCTTCCTCAAGACCTATCCCCATTCGATCCTGCTGGTCTCCCATGACCGCGACCTGCTCAACAAGACGGTCGAGAAGATCATCCATCTCGAGGCCTGCAAGCTGACGGTCTATACCGGCGGCTACGACCGCTTCGAGGCGACGCGGGCCGAGCGGATCGCCCAGACCGCCGCCGCGGCCAACAAGCAGGCGGCTCAGCGCGCCCATATGCAGGCCTTCGTCGACCGCTTCCGCTACAAGGCGAGCAAGGCCCGCCAGGCCCAGAGCCGCCTGAAGATGCTGGCGCGCATGCAGCCCATCGTGGCGGTCAGCGAGCAGGCGACCGCCAGCTTCGATTTCCCCTCGCCCCAGCCCCTGCCGCCGCCGCTGGTGGTGCTCGACGAGGTCGAGGTCGGCTATTCCCCGGAGAAGCCCGTGCTGCGCCGGGTGGATCTGCGTCTCGATATCGACGACCGCATCGCGCTGCTGGGCGCCAATGGCAACGGCAAGTCGACGATGATCAAGCTGCTGGCCGGAAAGCTGCAGCCGCTCTCCGGCACCATGCGCCGCTCGCCCAAGCTCAAGATCGGCTATTTCGCCCAGCATCAGCAGGACGAGCTCGATCTCGCGGCCACGCCGCTGCAGCTGATGGAGCGCGGCAATCCATCCGTCCATGTCGAGAAGCACCGCGCCCATCTCGCGCGTTTCGGGCTCGGCGTCGGCAAGGCGGACACCGCCGTCAGCAAGCTCTCGGGCGGCGAGAAGGCGCGCCTGCTCTTCGCTTTGATGACCCGCGAGGCGCCGCATATCCTGCTGCTCGACGAGCCGACCAACCATCTCGACGTCGATGCGCGCGAGGCGCTGGTACAGGCGCTGAACGAATATGAAGGCGCCGTCGTGCTGGTGAGCCACGATCCGCATCTGATCGGGCTGACCGCCGACCGGCTCTGGCTCGTCGCCGACGGACGCTGCACCGCCTTCGACGGCGATCTCGAGGATTACCGGCGCCTGCTGCTGGACCAGCGCCGCGAGAAGGCGCGCGAGAAGGATTCCGATCGTCCCGAGGGCGAAAGCCGGCAAGAGAACGGCAACCGCAAGGAAAAGCGCCGCCAGGCCGCCGAGGCCCGGGCCCAGACCGCCCATCTGCGCAAGGCGGCCGAGACCGCGGAGAAGCGGCTGCGCGAGCTCGAAGCACGGCGCAAGGCGCTCGAAGCCAAGCTCGGGGATCCCGAGGTCTACGGCGGGCCGACCAGCCAGCTGATGCAGCTTCAGCTCGACTTGAGCGCGATCAAGAAGAAGATCGCCGCGGCCGAGGAGGCCTGGCTCACCGCCGAAAGCCAGCGCGAGGCGGCCGACGCCGCCGAATAAGGCGTCCTTCGCTCCGCGCTATCTCTCCGTTCCTAAGCGCTTGCCTTCTGCTCCCAGCCGCCGCCGTCGCTCTGCTGGTAGTAGCTGAGGGCATGGCCGGCCGTCTTATAGGCCGCCCAGCGCCGGCGGGCCGCGGCGACCGCCTGCTCGTCGCCGCCGTCGAAGAGCTCGACGCAAAGCCGATAGTCCGCGATGCGGTCGCTTTCGGCGCCGTCGGCCAGGAGCAGCACCTGGGCGCCGTTCGGATTCTCGTCCTTGACCGTGAGCCAGATGGGCTGCTCGGCGGCGAAGCCGTCCTGGGCCGTCCCATGCGGCAAGAAGCCGCGGTCGTTATAGGTCCAGAGATGTACAGCCAGCGCCTCGACCCGTTCCTCCGAGCCCAGCATGACCACGGCGCGATCGCCGCGTTCGAGCACGCGCTCCAGCATCTTCGGCAGCGCCGCTTCCAGGCGCATGCGCTGCAGATGATAGAAGCGGATCTCGCTCACCGTTCCTCGTAGTGGTCCGCCACCAGGCGCTCGAGCAGCCGCACGCCGAAGGCCGTGGCCCCTTTCGGGATCGCCGGCGCATCCTTGTCCGACCAGGCGACCCCAGCGATGTCGAGATGGGCCCAGGGCGTGTCCTTGATGAAGCGCTGGATGAACTGCGCCGCGGTGATGCTGCCGCCATTGCGCCCGCCGACGTTCTTCATATCGGCGGCATCGCTGTTGATCTGCTTGTCATAGGCGTCGGCCAGCGGCAGGCGCCACAGCAGCTCGCCCGTCGCCTTGCCCGCGGCGGCGAGGCGCTCGGCCAAGGTGTCGTTGTTGGAGAAGAGGCCGCCATAGACCGTGCCCAGCGCCACGATGACGGCGCCCGTCAAGGTCGCCAGATCGACGATCGCCTGCGGCTTGAACTGCTCCTGGCAGTACCAGAGCGCATCGGCGAGGACGAGACGGCCTTCGGCATCGGTGTTGATGACTTCAATGGTCTGGCCGGACATCGACGTCACGATATCGCCGGGGCGCTGCGCCGTGCCGGAGGGCATGTTCTCGGCCGCCGCGACGATGCCGATGGCGTTGACCTTGGCCTTGCGTGCCGCAAGTGCATGCATGAGGCCGATCACCGTGCCGGCGCCGGCCATGTCCCATTTCATGTCTTCCATGCCCTGGGCCGGCTTGATCGAAATGCCGCCGGTGTCGAAGGTGATGCCCTTGCCGACGAAGGCGACGGGCCGCTGCTTGGCATCGGAAGCGCCGCGCCACTGCATGACGACGAGCTGCGACTCCTGCGCCGAGCCCTGGCCCACGCCGAGCAGCGCGCCCATGCCGAGCTTCTTCATCTGCTTCTCGCCCAGCACCTCGACCTGGACGCCGAGATCGGCGAGCTTCTTCGCCCGCTCGGCCAGGGTGACGGGATAAATGACGTTCGGCGGCTCGGAGACGAGATCGCGGGTCAGCGCCACGCCCTCGGCGATCTTCTCCAGGGGATCGAAGGCCTTCTTCGCCGCGGCGTGATCCTCCAGCATGAAGGTCAGGCGCTTCAGCGTCTGCTTCTGTTCGGGCTTCTCGCGCGTCCGGTATTTGTCGAAGCGATAGGCGCGCAGGCGTGCGCCCTGCGCCAGATTCGCCGCCATCTCGCCGGTGCCGATCCTGGCGCCGGGGATCTCGTCCACCGCCACGCTGCCGGCATGCTCGCCGGCGCCGTTGAGGGCGGCGGCAATCCGCCCGCCGATGGCCAGTAAGGTCGCGGCATCGAGGGAATCGGCCTTGCCCAGGCCGATCAGCAGGATCCGCGCCGCTTCGATCCCCGGAGGCGCCAGAATGGCGAGCTGCTCGTCGGGGCGGCCCTTGAAGCGGCCGACGCTCAACGCCCGGCCGATGGCCCCCTTGGTCAGCTTGTCGAGCTGCTGGGCCGTCGGCGTCAGCCGATGCTCCTCCAGCACGCCGACCACGATCGTGCCCGCGCTCGGCAGCTCGGACTTGGCGAAAGCAATTTTCATCGAAACTCTCCTGCGGAACCCCGAAGCGGGCAGTGTCCTCTAGCACAGCGATGCGCCGGAGCAAAGCCGCCAGGGCGCCCCTCCGGGCGTGCCCCCGCCGTCGCCCGCGGAACCCTCCCGCGCCGTCCCCGGCAGGGCCTGCCGACGCTGCGACGGGGCCGCATGTGACCTAATTTTAATGGACATCGAAGCCCTATGAACCGGCAAGAGGTCCGGCCTATCATGCGCCGCAATGCAGCGCCTGCGATTCTACATCATCCGGCAGATGGCCGTGGCGGCAGCCATGACCGTGGCCGGCTTGACCCTTGCCATCTGGCTCAGCCAATCGCTGCGCCTGCTCGACGTCATCGTCAACCGGGGCCTGTCGATCGGCCTGGCGCTGAAGTTCCTCGTGCTGCTGCTGCCGGGGCTGATCGCCCTCCTCCTGCCCGTCGCCGTCTTCATCGCCGTGCTGTTCGTCTATCAGCGGCTGAACGCCGACAGCGAGATGGTGATCATGCGCAGCGCCGGCATCAGCAACCAGGCCCTGGCCCAGCCGGCGCTGATCTTCGGCCTGGCGATGTCGGTGATCGGCTACGTCCTGTCGCTCTACGGCATACCGGGATCGATGCGCGACTATCACGATATCCAGGAGCAGGTCGCCAATAATCTTGCGAGTGTCCTGATCGAGGCCGGTGTCTTCACCGACCTGACCCCCGGCGTCACCTTCTTCGCCCACAACCGCGACCGGGCCGGCGGGCTCAGCGGCATCATCGTCGACGACTCGCGGGACCCGACCAAGCGCCTGATCTATACCGCCGAGCGCGGCGCCATCCGCAGCGGCGACAGCGGCCCGCGGGCCATCCTCCAGCGCGGAACCTATCAGGAGACCAACAACAAGAACGGCCAGGTTTCGGTGCTCTATTTCGATCAGACCGAGGTCGGGCTGGGCGGCTTCCTCGGCCATAGCGCCGGGGCCCGTCCGCGCCAGATCGAGGAGCTCTATCTGGGCGAGCTCCTGGCCGGAACCGGCGCCGTCGATCAGGCCTCGCGCCAACGGCTGCTGGCCGAGGCGCATCGGCGGATCGCCGAGCCCCTCTATTCCGTGGCCATGGCGCTGATCGCGGCGGTCTGCCTCATCTCCAGCGGCCTTCCTCGCCAGGGCCAGAACAAGCAGATGGTCGTCGCCGTCGCCGGTGCCGGGACGTTCCTCGTGCTCTCCTTCGTGCTGCGCAGCGGGACCCAGCGCCTGCCCTTCCTGGCGCCGCTGGTCTATCTGCTGCCCACCATGGCCGTGGCGATCTGCTATTGGTTCCTGCTCCGGCGCAAATCGATGATGCCGCGGCTGGCCACATGAAAACCGCGCTTTCTCCGACGCTCACGCTCTATATCGGCGGCCGTTTCTTCGCCTGGCTGCTCGGCGTCTCGGTGCTGCTGGGCTGCATCACCTTGCTCGGCGATTCGATCGAGCTGCTGCGCCGTTCCGCCGACAAGCCCGATGTGACCTTCGCCCTCGTCATGCTCATGGCGATCCTGAAGCTGCCCGCGACCGCCCAGGAGGTGATGCCCTTCGGACTGCTGGCGGCGACGCTGGGATGCCTCACCCAGCTGTCGCGCACCAGCGAGCTCATCATCGTGCGCGCCAGCGGCGCCTCGATATGGCAGGTGCTGCTGCCCGCCCTGCTGCTGGGCCTGGTGGTGGGCGTTCTCCGGGTCGGCGCCTTCGATTCTCTCGCCGCCTCCTCGACGGAGCGCTACGAGCAGATGCAGAAGCAATATATGAACAGCCTCGATCCCATGATGGTGACGGCCAGCACCTCGGGCCTATGGCTGCGCCAGGCCTCGGACACCGCGAGCTACGTCCTCAACGCCCGCGGCATGGATCAGACCCAGTCCAAATTCGACAAGGTCGTCCTGCTCAGCTTCGACGCCAATGACCATTTCATGCGGCGCATCGACGCCGCCAATGCGGTACTGCGCGACCAGGGCTGGATCCTCCAGGACGTGCAGATCATCGAGCCGAACAAGCCGCCGCAGCATCTGGCCAAGATGACCGTGCCAGCGAAGCTCACCTATGACCAGCTGATGGAGAGCTTCGCCGCCGCCAGCACCCTCTCCTTCTGGCAGCTGCCGGGCTTCATCTCGATCCTCGAAGCCTCGGGCCTGCCCTCGCGCGCCCATCGCCTGAAATACCAGCGCCTCCTGGCCACGCCCCTGCTGTTCGTCGGCATCATCCTGCTGGCGACCTCCTTCGGGCTGCGGTTGCCGCGATTCGGCGGCCTGCCGCTTGCGATCGGTGCTGGTGCGATGTCGGGTTTCCTGCTCTATTTCCTCTCGAGCCTGGCGGCGGCCCTCGGAGTTAATTCGAGCATGCCCCTGGCTCTCGCTGCCTGGGGGCCGGCAGCGGTGACGGCGATTCTGGGCATTACATTGCTGCTCTATGTCGAGGACGGTTAAGTCTTGCCACAGGGGAGGCTCCGGGGCTGGATCGTTGCCTTCATGCTGTTCTGGGTGCCGAGCGCGCTTGCGCAATCGTCGCTCCAGATCACGCCTGGCAAGGGTCCCGTCCTCATCACCGCCGATCAGGTCAACTACGACCGCGACTTGGGCGTCGTCGTTGCCAGCGGCCATGTCGAGGTGTCGCAGGGCGAACGCGTCCTGAACGCCAACACGCTCACCTATAACGAGCGCACGAAAACGGTATCGGCCAGCGGCAACGTCGCCCTCATGGATCAGTCCGGCAATGTCATCTTTGCCGACTATATGGAGGTGACGGACGACCTGAAGGACGGCGTCATCAACAACATCAAGGTGCTGCTGAACGACAAGTCCCGCATCGCCGCGGTGCATGCCGATCGCAAGGGGACGACCGACGAGTTCAACAAGGGCGTCTATTCGCCCTGCCGCCCCTGCGTCGACAAGCCCGACAGCATGTCGCCGCCGATCTGGCAGCTCGCGGCCCGCCGGATCGTCCATGACAACGACGAGAAGGAGATCGTCTATCACGACGCCTGGATGGAGATCTTCGGCGTCCCCGTCATCTACACGCCCTATTTCTCCATGCCGGATCCCTCGGTGAAGCGCCGCAGCGGCTTCCTGACGCCGGTCCTGGGCCAGTCCAGCAATCTCGGGTTCCAGTATCAGCAACCCTATTTCTGGGCCATTGCGCCGGACAGGGATCTGACGATCTCGCCGATGATCAACAGCAAGGCCCCGCCGGTGATCACCGGCGAATACCGCCAGCGGCTGGTCGACGGGAAGATCACCGTGGATTTCGCCGGCACCGACATCAACCTCTCCAACTACAGCAACAGCAACAGCCCCAGCACCACGATTCCCGACAACGGAACTCAGTTCGAGGGCTCCATCGCCGCCAAGGGCCAGTTCGACCTCACCGACAATTGGCGCGGGGGATTCGATATCAATCGGGTGACCACGCCGGCCTTCCTGCAATTGTTCGGTCTGCCCAATCAGTACAACAGCTCGCTCAACAGCGAGCTCTACGCCGAAGGATTCCAGTCCCGCAGCTACGCCTCCATCCAGGCCTGGACCTTCCAGAACATGCTGCAGAACGGCACGCCCAACTCGGAGCTGCCGATCGTGACGCCGATCGTCAATTACGATCTGGTCGGGGAGCCCAACCAGTACGGCGCCTATTGGTCGGTCAATCTCAACAGCATGATCCTCAGCCGCATCTCCGGAACCGACAGCCGCCGGCTGGTGGGCGAAGTCGCCTGGACGCTGCCCTACATCGCGCCGGCCGGCGACATCTACAAGCTGACGCTCAGCATGCGCGCCGACGGCTATTGGGTGAACGACGTGGACACGGAATCGAACACGGATCCGACGCCGGACCCCAGCGTGGCCACCTTCAACGGCTTCACCGGCCGGCTCTTTCCCCAGCTGGCCTTCGACTGGCGCTATCCCTTCCAGCGCCGCACCGGCCATACCACCCAGGTCTTCGAGCCGATCTTCTCGGCCATCCTCTCGCCCAACGACGGCAATCCCACCACCATTCCGAACGAGGACAGCCAGGATTTCCAGCTCGACGAGACGAACCTCTTCGATGCCAGCCGGGTGACCGGCTACGACATCGCCGACAGCGGCCAGCGCGTCAACTATGGCGCGCGCTACAGCATCATCGGCGACGATGGCGGCAGCACCAGCTTCTTCCTGGGGCAAAGCTACCAGGTCGGCAATCCCACCGCCTTCGACGAAGGCGTCGACATCGGCGGCAATTTCAGCGATGTCGTCGGTGCCGTGACGGTGGCGCCGACCCAGGCTTTCGACGTCACCTACCGGTTCCGCGTCGATGCCTCGACCGGCGGGTTCCGGCGCCAGGAGATCGCGGCCAAGCTGGGAACCGCCCGGCTCAGCGCCAATATCAGCTATATTTTCCTGAACGGGGTGAACCCCGCGATCTCCCCCAGCGGCTCGGCGCAGGAGATCTATGGTACGCTTACCTCCCAGCTCGACGACAACTGGTCGGTCTTCTTCACCGGCCGGCGCGACCTGGAGACGCAACAGAATCTCACCTACGGCGGCGGCATCAACTATCGCAACGACTGCATTTCCGTCAGCCTTATCGGCGCGGTCAACAACTACACCCAGAGCAGCGTCGAGCCGAGCACCAGCATCATGCTCACCATCGGCTTCAAGAACCTGGGGGCCTATGGCTTCTCCTTCTGACCCGTTGCGTCCTTCTAACCTGTTGCGCCGGGCCCGTTCGCCCTATACTGGGCGGCGTGGAAAACCCTTGGGAGCCTTGCTGTCCGTGCGCCGTCTGAGCCTTCTGCTTGCCCTCGTCCTCCTGGTCGCCGCCCTCGGCGCCAGGGTCTCGCCGGCACAGGACAGCCTCGACATCGTCGCCGTCGTCGATGACGAGGCGATTTCGAAGATCGACCTGCTGGTCCGTCTCCAGCTGGTCCTGCAATCCATGGGCCTCAAGGACAGCCCCCAGATTCGTGCCCGACTGGCGCCGGAGGTGCTGCGCTCCCTGATCGACGACAAGCTGAAGAAGGCCGAGGCGCAGCGTGAGGGCATCACGGCCACCAAGGCCGAGGTTCAGCGGGCGCTGGCCCAGATCGCCGCCGCCAACAACATGTCCGTCGAGCAGTTCAACCAGGCCATCGAGCAGAACCCGCTGGTCGAGCAGGCCTTCGCCGATGAGGCCGGATCCCAGATCGCCTGGGAAAAGCTGATCCGCAACAAGCTGGCCCCCACGGTCAATGTCACGACCCAGGACATCGACGAGGAAATGCGCCGGGTCAAGGACAGCTTCGACAAGCCGCAATATCTGGTGGCCGAGATCTTCATCTCGGCCGATCAGGCCGACCAGGATGCGGCGGCCCGCCAATCCACCGAGCGCCTGATGGATCAGCTGCGCCAGGGCGCCGAGTTCGGCCGGCTCGCCCAGCAGTTCTCCCAGACGCCGACCGCGGCCAAGGGCGGTCTCATCGGCTGGATCCGCCCGGATCAGATCGATCAGGAAATCGCCGACGTGCTGGTCAAGATGAAGCCCGGCGAGATCAACGGACCCATCCGCAGCACCGGCGGCTACTACATCCTGCAGCTGCGCGATATCCGGCAGGGCGGCGCCGCCAAGGCAAACCCCGACGACACCGTCGTCGCCCTGAAGCAGATCTTCATTCCGGTGGATGCCTCGGCGCCCAAGGACAAGATCGAAGAGGCGCAGCGCAAGATCAATCTCGTCCGCAGCCAGGTCAAGAATTGCGCCGACATGGATCGCATCGGCCGCGACTACATGCCCCCGGACAGCATCGATCTCGGCCGCTCCACCGTCGGCGAGCTGCCGGATGAGCTCAAGGCCTTCGGCCGCGACCTGCCCGTCGATCAGGTCAGCCCGGCGATCCAGGTCGAGACCGGCATCGGCGTCTTCATGATCTGCGATCGCCAGGTGGCGCAGAGCGGCATGCCGACCCGCGATCAGGTGGCCCGCTCGCTGATCGCGCTCAGGCTCGACCAGCTCGCCCGCGGCTATCTACGCGACCTGCGGCGCGCCGCGATCATCGACATCCGCAACGCGGCGCTTTGAGCGCCGGCGACGGGCTCCCGCCCCTGCGCGAGGTGATCGCGCGCTACGGCCTCGACGCCCGCCGTTCTCTGGGCCAGCATTTCCTGCTCGATCTCAACCTGACCGGCCGCATCGCGCGGGCGGCAGGCGCGCTCGGCCCCGGCACGACCATCGAGATCGGCCCCGGGCCGGGCGGGTTGACGCGGGCGCTTCTGGCCCATGGCGCCGAGCGCGTGATCGCCATCGAGCGCGACGAACGCTGCCTGCCGGCGCTGCAGGAGATCGCCGCCGCCTTTCCCGGCCGCCTCGAGATCCATCACGGCGATGCCCTGAAGATCGATGCCGGCCGGCTGGGCGAGGGCCCGCGGCGCATCGTCGCCAATCTGCCCTACAACGTCGCCACCGCCTTGCTGCTGCGCTGGCTGGCGACCCCCGAGCGCTTCGAGCGGATGGTGCTGATGTTTCAGCGCGAGGTGGCGGACCGACTGGTCGCAACGCCCCGGCGCAAGGACTATGGCCGGCTCGCGGTGGCGGCCCAATGGCGCTGCCGCGTCGCGCGGCTGTTCGACATCCCGCCGCGGGCCTTCACCCCGCCGCCCAAGGTCACGTCGAGCGTCGTCGAGCTGGTGCCGCTCGAAGCTCCGCTGGCCCCGGCGGAGCCGGCGCTGATGGAACGGGTCACGGCCGCGGCCTTCGGTCAGCGGCGCAAGATGCTGCGCCAGAGCCTGCGCAGCCTGACCAGCGACCCCGCGGCCCTGCTGGCGGCGGCCGGCATCGTCGAGACCCGGCGGGCCGAAGAGCTGACCATCGCCGAGTTCGCGGCCCTGGCCGAGGCGCTGCGGCGGGCTACTGGCCTTCGCGCAGCCCCTTGACGAATTCATGCAGCCCGACCTGGCGCTCGCGTCGCAGGCGCTCGGCCTGCAGGATCGCCTGCACCTGGGCAAGGCTGCGCTCCAGATCGCGATTGACGATGATGTAGTCGTATTCGGCCCAATGGCTCATCTCGTCGGCCGCCTTGGCCATGCGCCGACCGACCTCCTCGGCGCTGTCCTGGGCGCGGGCCCGCAGCCGGCGCTCCAGCTCGCGGGTCGAGGGCGGCAGGATGAAGATGCTGACGAGATCCTCGCGCGCGCTCTCGGCGAGCTGCTGGGTCCCCTGCCAGTCGATGTCGAACAGCACGTCCCGGCCGCCCGCGAGTGCCGCCTCGACCGGCGCCTTCGGCGTCCCGTAGTAATGCCCGAAGACCTTCGCGCGCTCGAGCAGCTCGCGGCGATTGACCTTCAGGTTGAACTCGCTCGCATCGATGAAGTGATAGTCGACGCCCGAGACCTCGCCGGGACGCTTCGGCCGGGTGGTCACCGACACCGACATGTCCAGCCCGCCGTCGCGCTCCAGCAGCATGCGCGACAGCGTCGTCTTCCCCGCGCCCGAGGGCGAGGAGAGAACGAGCATCAGGCCGCGCCGCCGCACATCCAGATATCCGCTTTCGCTATCTTTCGTCACCTTGCGACCGACCCTATTCGATGTTCTGGACCTGCTCGCGCAACTGCTCGATCGCGACCTTGAGATCGAGCCCGATCCGCGTCAGCTCGACGTCGCTGGATTTGGAGCAGAGGGTATTGGCCTCGCGATTGAGCTCCTGGCAGAGGAAGTCGAGCTTGCGGCCGATGGGGCCGCCGGCGGCGATCAGGGCGCGGGTGGCTTCCACATGGGCGGCGAGGCGATCGAGCTCCTCGCGCACATCGGCGCGCGCGGCCATCAGGGCGATCTCCTGGACGAGGCGATCGGGTGCAGGGGGCGGCAGCTGGCCCAGCAGCTCGTCCAGCTGCTGGCGCAGGCGTTGGGCGATCTGCTCGGGCTGCGATGCCGCCGCCGCCCTGGCGGCCGCCGTCAGCCGGGCGATCTCGTCGACATGGGTGCCGATCAGGGCCGCCAGCCGGGCTCCTTCCACGAGGCGCATCGACTTCAGCCCCTCCAGGGCCTCGCCCAGACGCTGCGTCAGCAAAGCCGTGTGCTGCGCCGGCTCATCCTCGCCCTCCTGGCGCTCGAGCACCCCCGGCAAGGCCAGGAGCCCGTCGAGCCGGGGCGGCGCCGCCGCCACCTCCTTCAGCTCGGCGACGAGAGCCAGAACCTGGTCGAGGGCCTCGCGGTTGATGCGCAGCTGCGATTTCTGGTCGCGGATCTCGGTCAGCGTGACGGAGACATTGCCGCGCCGGCAGCGCTCGGCCACGGCGGCGCGCACCGGGGCGTCGAGCGCATCATAGCCGGCCGGCAGGCGCACTCGGATGTCCAGGCCGCGCCCGTTCACGCTGCGCAGCTCCCAGGCCCAATGTCGGCCGCCGCTCGCCGCTTCGGCGCGCGCAAATCCGGTCATGCTGGCAATCGGCATTTGTCCCCCGAGTCCTGTGATTCGCCGATGGCGGCCCGCAAAGTATACGCCGCCTCTGCGGCCGGCAAGCGCGGGCCGCCCGGGGCTTGGACGCAGATCTCAGGGACCGCCGCCCGGCGGCTGGCCGCCGCTGGCCGGCGGCGTCTCGGCCATCGCCGGCGGGACGTCGGCCGCGGCCGGTGCCTGATCCGCCGCCTGCTGCGCCACGAGCTTGCGATAGGCGGCGACGTTGCGGTTGTGCTGGGCCAGGGTCTCGGCGAAGGCATGGCCACCGCTGCCATTGGCGACGAAGTAGATATCCTTGGTCGCCATGGGATGCAGCACGGCCTGGATTGCCGCCAGGCCGGGATTGCAGATCGGCCCCGGCGGCAGTCCCTTGAAGAGATAGGTGTTGTAGGGGTTCTTCACCTGCAGGTCGGCGCTGCTGATATCGCGGCCCAGCGGTCCCTGGCCATTGGCCGCGACATAGATGACCGTCGGATCGGATTGCAGCAGCATGCCGCGGCGCAGGCGATTGACGAAGACGCCGGCGATATGGGCCCGCTCCGTCGGCAGCGATGTCTCCTTCTCGACGATGGAGGCCAGCACCAGCGCCTGGTCGACGCTGTCATAGGGCAGATCCGTCGCCCGCTCGGGCCAGAGCTTGACCAGGGCCTGGCGCATCGCATCGGCCATGCGATTGACCATGACCAGCCGCGTCTCGCCGCGGGTATAGAAATAGGTCTCCGGCAGCAGCCGCCCCTCGCCCGGCAGCTCGGGCGGCGGATCGCCGACCAGCCCTTCCGCCGCTGTGACCAGCTTCATCGCCTGGGCCGTCGTGTAGCCTTCGGGAATGGTGACGCGGCGGGCATAGGTGGCGCCGGAGATCAGCATGCGCATGACCTGCTCCGGGCTCAAACCTGCGCCGAACTTGTATTCCCCGGCGCGCAAGGGCCGGCCATTGGCGAAGAGCTTCACCCCGATGACGAAGAGACGCCAATCCGCCACCACCCCGGCGTCCTGGAGCTCGCGCCCGATGGCGGTGGTGTGGCTGCCAGGATCGATGACGAGGGTGGCGTCGGCGCTGAGGGGGCCCGGCGAATGCCAGGTCTTGTAGAACAGATACCCGGCGCCGGCCGACGCGGCCAGCAGGAGCAGGACGAGAAGGAAGAGGATGCGGACGAGATGCCGCATCAAATCCTCAGGGCGGGCCGACGAAGATCAGGCTGGCGTTGGTGCCGCCGAAGCCGAAGGAGTTCGACAGCGCAGCCCGGACCTTGCGCGACTTCGCCTGCTTGGCCACCAGGTCGATGTCGCAGCCTTCGCTGGGATCGTCGAGGTTGAGGGTGGGCGGCACCACCTGGTCGCGGATCGCCAGGATGGAGAAGATCGCTTCCACCGCCCCGGCCGCGCCCAGCAGATGGCCGATGGCCGATTTCGTGGAGGACATCGAAAGCTTGTAGGCCCAATCCCCGAACACGCGCTTGACCGCGCGCAGCTCGATCTCGTCGCCGCGCGGCGTCGAGGTGCCATGGGCGTTGATGTAATCGATGTCCTCGGGATTGAACTTGGCCCGCTTCAGGGCGGCGCGCATGGCGCGCTCCGCGCCGCTGCCGTCCTCCGACGGGGCCGTGATGTGATGGGCATCGCCCGAGAGGCCGTAGCCGATCACCTCGGCATAGATCTTGGCGCCGCGCTTCTTGGCATGCTCGAGTTCTTCCAGCACGACGACGCCGGCACCCTCGCCCATGACGAAGCCGTCGCGGGCCTTGTCCCAGGGACGCGAGGCGCGCTCGGGCGTGTCGTTGAAGCCGGTCGAGAGGGCGCGCGCCGCGGCGAAGCCCGCGATGCCGATGCGGCAGATGGTCGCCTCGGCGCCGCCGGCCACCATCACATCGGCATCCTCGAGTCCGATCAGCCGGGCGGCGTCGCCGATGGCATGCGCCCCCGTCGAGCAGGCCGTGACCACCGAGGTGTTGGGGCCCTTGAAGCCGAATTTGATCGAGACATTGCCCGAGGCCAGGTTGATCAGCGCCGCCGGGATGAAGAAGGGCGTGATCCGCCGCGGCCCCCGCTCATGCAGCAGGACCGAGGCCTCGTAGATGCCCTGGAGCCCGCCGATGCCCGAGCCGATCAGGACACCGGTGCGCTCGCGCGATTCCTCGTCCTGGGGCAGCCAGCCCGAATCCTGCACCGCCTGGGTCGCCGCCCCCATCGCATAGATGATGAACTGGTCCATCTTGCGCTGGTCTTTGGGCAGCACATAGTCGTCGGCGTTGAAATGATCGTTGGCGGCATCGCCGATCGGCACCTGGCCGGCGATCTTGCTAGGCAGATCCGAGACATCGATGGTCTGGATCGACCGCACGCCGGATTCGGCGGCGATCAGCCGCTTCCAGCTGGGCTCGACCCCGCTGGCGAGCGGCGTGACGAGGCCGATACCGGTGACGACTACGCGACGCATGAGGGCGGCGGATGATGCTGTCGGACGCCGCCGGCGCCCGACGCGAAACTCAATTGGCCTTGTTCTGCTCGATGAAGGCGATGGCGTCCTTCACCGTCAGAATCTTCTCGGCCGCGTCGTCCGGAATCTCGCATCCGAACTCCTCTTCGAAGGCCATGACCAATTCCACGGTGTCGAGGCTATCGGCGCCGAGATCATCGATGAAGCTCGCTCCGTCGGTCACTTTCGACGCATCGACTCCGAGATGCTCGACGACAATCTTTTTCACCCTTTCGGCGATATCGCTCATGGTTCTGGAACCCTCGACTGACGCGTTGGATATAACCCCGACAGGGGTGCGAGAAAGCGCCGTCCCTTAACATAGTCGGGCAGGCTTGACCAGCCCTCCGCCGGGTCCGGCCGTCGCCCAATGGCTTATATCATCGCCATTCCACCGTTGATATGCAAGGTTTGCCCGGTGACGTAAGCGGCTTCCTCGCTTGCCAAATAGACGACCGCCGCGGCGACCTCCTCCGGCCGCCCCATGCGCTTGGTGGGGATCAGCTCCAGCAGCCGCAGCTTGATCGAGTCGGAGAGCACCCCGGTCATGGCGGTCTCGATGAATCCGGGCGACACGACATTGACGGTGATGTTGCGCGAGGCCACCTCGGCGGCCAGCGCCTTGGACATCCCCACCATCCCCGCCTTGGCCGCGGCATAATTGGCCTGGCCGGGGTTGCCGGTATGGCCGACCACCGAGCCGATGCCGATGATGCGGCCCCAGCGGCGGCGCATCATGGTCCGCAGACAGGCCCGCGCCAGGCGGAAGCCTGCCGTCAGGTTGACGTCGAGAACCTTCTGCCAATCCTCGTCGCCGAGGCGGATCGAGATGGTGTCGCGGGTGAGCCCGGCATTGTTGACCAGGATGTCGATCTGCCCCAAAGCGGCCTCACCATCGGCGATCAGCTTCTCGCAGGCTTCGGGATCGGCGAGATCGGCGGGCAGGATCGCGGTGCGCTCGCCCAGCTTCGCCGCCAGGGCCTCGAGCGCGGGGAGCTTGGTCCCGGAAAGCGCGACCGTGGCGCCCTGGGCATGGAGGGCCGTGGCGATGGCGCCGCCGATTCCCCCGGAGGCGCCGGTCACCAGGGCCTTCTTGCCGCTCAGATCGAACATGGCTCGCCTCTCCTCTGCTGTCTTCTCGCGGTCAGGTCTTCAGGCCGTCAGAGCCCTGAGGGCTCCCTCGACGTCGCCCGGCTGGCCGACCGCCAGCGCCTCGATCTCCCGATCGATGCGCTTGCACAGCCCCGATAGCACTTTTCCGGCGCCGATCTCCACCAGGCGCTGGACGCCCTCTTCCTTCAACCGGAGCACGCTTTCGCGCCAGCGCACCATGCCCGTCACCTGCTGCACGAGCTGGCGGCGGATGGTCTCCGGGTCGCTGACGGGCGCCGCGGTGATATTGGCGATGAGCGGGACCGTCGGCGGCAGCAGATCGGCCGCGGCCAGGGCTTCTTCCATCTCGCGCGCGGCCGGGGCCATCAGGGCGCAATGGAAGGGAGCGCTGACCGGCAGCAGGATGCTGCGCTTGGCGCCTTTTTCGGCGGCGATCGCGACCGCCCGCTCCACCGCAGCCCGGTCGCCGCTGACCACCACCTGCCCCGGCGCATTGTCATTGGCGCAGGCGCAGACCTCGCCCTCGGCCGCCGCCGCCGCGACTTCCTCGGCTACGGGCAGATCGAGACCCAGCAGGGCCGCCATGGCGCCGGCCCCCACCGGCACCGCCCGCTGCATGGCAAGGCCCCGGCGCTTCAGCAGGCGCGCCGCATCGGGCAGGCTGAGAGCGCCCGCGGCCGCCAGGGCCGTATATTCGCCCAGGGAATGGCCGGCGACGAAGGCGGCCTTGTCCGAGAGCTTGAACCCGCCTTCGCTCTCCAGCACGGCCAGCACCGCCAGGCTCACGGCCATCAGGGCCGGCTGGGCGTTTTCCGTCAGGGTCAGGTCGGATTCCGGCCCCTCGAACATGAGCCGGCTCAGGCGCTGGCCGAGCGCGTCGTCGATCTCCTCGAAGACCAGCCGCGCCGACCCGAAGGCTTCGGCGAGCGATCGGCCCATGCCGACGGCCTGGGATCCCTGGCCCGGGAAGACGAAGCCGGTGGACATTCGGATTTTCTCCTCAGGCCGGCCCCGCCGGCGCAAAATGGCGCGCATTGAGACCGGCACCGGCCAGGGTGTCAAGCGCACCGGCCCGTGCATGCGGCGGCCCGGCCGCTCCGATTCGCTGGCTGGCAGCATAGTCGGCCCTCTGGGATGCGAACAGGTCCGATGCTCGCAACGGCCGAGCCGCGCTTGCCGCCGGCGCGCGGTGTCGGCAATATCAACCCCACCCCAGGAGCCGAGCCATGACCAGCCGCCAAGCCCGCTGCTGCTGCGGACAGCTCAGCCTCACCTGCGAAGGCGAGCCCGTCCGAATCTCGATTTGCCATTGCCTGGATTGCCAGCGCCGCACGGGCAGCGTTTTCGGGACTCAGGTGCGCTTCCCCCGTGGCCAGGTGACGCGGATCGACGGCGAGGCCAGCGTCTTCACCCGCACCGCCGACAGCGGCAACACCGTCACCTTCCATTTCTGTCCGACCTGCGGCACGACCCTCTATTGGGAGCTGACGCAGATGCCCGAGGTCATCGCCGTCGCCATCGGCGCCTTCGCCGATCCGGGGTTTCCCGCCCCGCGCCTCTCCTTCTACGAGCGCCGCCGCCACCCCTGGGTCGACATCAGCCTGCCGCTGGAGCGTCAGGCGTAGCCCGCTGCGCAACAGTGGCCGGCGAGGTCATTGCACGTCGCCTGCTGTCGCCGCTGAGCTTCGGAGCAACGTCGCATGCGAGCGGGAGCTGTGCTCGAGGCTTGCATCTATACCCAGCGCCGTGAACTATCCCGCCGGCTACGCGCGGATAACCTGCCCTCCTCGAGCAACCCGCTAATTCAGAAGACCCAAAGCGCCTCGCGCGGGAACTCGATCAGGAGCTCCGGGCCGTGGAGCGGCGGCTCCGCCGCATAGGCGCGGACATGCCAGTTGCCGCGGCGCAAGGCGAGCTCGTAGCGCTCGCCCAGATACATCGCGGTCTCGAGCTGCATGGCCACCCGATTGGGGCCGGGGGCATCGGCAAGCCTCACATGCTCGACGCGGATGACCCCGACCGCCGGGCCTCCCGTCGCAAGGCCGTCATGCCGCGGCTCGCCTTCGAGGGTCACGTCCTCGATCCTCAATCTGGCATGGCCCTCGGCCAGGCTCTCGATCATGCCGTCGAGGCGATTGTTGATGCCCATGAATTCCGCGGCGAACAGCGTGCGCGGGTCGGTATAGAGCGCCTTGGGCTGCCCTTCCTGCTCGACCACGCCGCCGTTCAGGAGAAGGACGCGATCGGCGAGCGCCATGGCCTCGACCTGATCGTGAGTCACGCAGAGAGCGGCGAGACCGAGGTCCCGGATCAGCGTCCGCAGCCAGGCACGGGCTTCGTCGCGCAGTTTCGCATCGAGATTGGAGAGCGGCTCGTCGAGCAGTATGACGGGCGGCTCGTAGACGAAGGCGCGGGCGATCGCGACGCGCTGCTGCTGACCGCCGGAGAGCTGGTGGGGAAAGCGCTGCGCGAGATGACTGAGGCCGAGCCGGGCCAGGGCTTCCGTCACCCGGCGCTCGATCTCGGCTGCCGACCCCCGGCGCAAGCGAAGGGCGTAGGCAACGTTCTCGAAGACAGTGCGATGCGGCCAAAGGGCATAGGACTGGAACACCAGACCGAGCCCGCGCTGCTCCGCGGCCAGCTCGATACCGCGCCCGGCATCGAGCAGCGTCCGGTCGCCGATGGTGATCCTGCCCTGGTAGGGCCGCTCCAGCCCCGCCACGCAGCGGAGCAGCGTGGTCTTGCCGCTGCCGGAGGGGCCCAGCAGGGCGATGATCTCGCCCGGCACGGCCCTGAAGGAGACGCTCTTCAGGATCTCGACGCCGCCCAGTCGGACGGCCACATTCTCGACGACCAGGTCAGGCATGGAGGCGGATCCCGAGGCGCAGCGCCACGGCGAGGCCGAGCCCGATGAGAGCGACATTGACGACCGACAAGGCGGAAACGAGATCGACCGCACCCGTGCCCCAGAGGGAGACCAGGAGGGAGCCGATCACCTCGGTTCCGGGACCGAGCAGATAGACGCCCGTCGAATACTCGCGCACGAAGATCAGGAATATCAGCAGCCAGGCCGCCAGCATGCCGTTTCGAACCAGCGGCAGGGTCACGTCGCGTTTGACACGGAGATCGCTCGCGCCTGTCGTGCGCGCCGCTTCCTCGAGCTCGGGGCCGATCTGAAGCAGCGTGCCCTGGACCAGCCGCATGCCATAGGCGAGCCAGACGACGGCATAGGCCAGCCAGACCGAGAACATGGTCTGGCGCAGCGGGGTCAACGGCTTGACGAACAGGAAGATCCACAAGATCGCCAGACCGGCGACGATTCCCGGCATGGCGCGGGGGGCGAGCGCCAGATAATCCACGACCCGTACCCATTTCGACTGCCAGCGGTGGACCGCCAGCGCCAGGGCCGTGTAGCAGGCCACCGCGGCCGCGCCGCCGATGACGCCGACACCCAAGGTGTTGAGGATGCCGCGAACGATGTTGGGATAGTCCAGCAGCTCGCGGTAATGCTGCAGGGTGAGCACGTCGAGCAGATGCACCCCCTCCCCCCAGGAGACCACGAAGGAGCGCAGCAGGATGCCGCCGATGGGAACGACCACGGTGACGAGCGCCCAGAGAAGGATGACGCCCAGCGCCAGCCAGCGCGAGGCGCCGAGCCGCAGGGGCTCGATCCTGACCCCCTTGCCGCGCATCGACACGTAGCGGCCCGCATCGCGCAGCAGGCGGCGCTGCAGGGCGACCAGCGGGGCTGCGATCAGGATGATCACCACGACGACCGCCGCCATCAGCTGATAGCTGGGCGTGCCCAATATGTTGGTCAGCTTGTAGAGATAGGTGGTGAGCACCAGGCGCTGGGCCGGATCGCCCAGCACGAGCGGCAGGCCGAACAGCTCGAAGCCCAGGAAGAACACCAGCACGCTGGCGAATGCGATCGACGGGCGGACCATCGGCAGGCTCACGGCCAGGGCCACCCGGAACGGAGAGGCGCCGGCAATGCGCGCCGCCTCCTCGACATCGCTGCCGATGCCGCGCAGCCCGGCCGCCGTGTAGAGGTAGACATGGGGGACATGGGTCAGGCCGGCGATCACGATCAGCGACGGGAGCGAGTAGATGTCCCAGGGAACCACGCCGATGACGTCCTTGACCCAGGTCGAGACGATGCCCACCGGACCGGCCGCCACGACATAGCCGAAGGCAAGCACGACCGCCGAGGTGAAGATCGGCACGAGCAGCAGGATCTCGAGGAAGCTCCGTCCCGGTACATCCGTGCGGACCATGATGAAGGCCAGCACCGTGCCGATGCACACGGCGATCACCGTCATCCCCGCGGCCAATGCCAGCGTAGTCCAGAGCGCGCGCCAGAAGTCCGGATCCTCGAGCACGAAACGATAGGCGTCGAGGGTGAATTGCGCGCTGGGCGTGAAGAAAGGGTCCGAGAGGAAGCTCTGATATACGACGAGCAGGATCGGGCACAGCACCAGCACCATTGCGATGCCGATCGCCGGCACGCGCAGGAATGCGACGCCGAGACCGGCGGACGGCGCGGTCGTCCAATCGGCGGCGGCCATCTGCGCCCCCTCGACGGGTTTGCCGCTATTGCCCCTGCATCGCCGCTTTCCACTTCTTGAGGAAAGCGAGGCGCTCGATCGGCTTCAGATTGTTGAGCAGGGATTCGTCGATCGCAACCGGCCGCGCCTTGTCCCCGACCAGGGCCGCCGTGCCCTTCGCGGTCGCCACGCCCTCGACGTCGTCCCGGACGGCATGCAGATCGGCCTGATTGGCGAGGATTGTCTGGCCGTCCTTCGATAGGAGAAAATCCAGGAACAGCTTGGCCGCGTTCGGCGCCTTGGCCTTCGCCGAGATGAAGGCCACGCGCGAGGTGACGAGGGTGTAGTCATTGGGCAGCACCCAGCCGATGCTCGGGTCCTTCTTCTCCCGCGCGATCGCATAGGAGCCGAAGATGTCATAGGCGATGAGATGCTCGCCGGAGCCGACCCGCTCCAGCATCGCGCCGACCGAGGTGTACAGCTTGATCTGGGTCTTGCCGAAGGCACGGAACAAGTCCCAGGCCTGCGGCCATGCCGCCACGTCCTGCGTCAACTGCAGGAAGCCGACGCCCGAGCGCTCGGGGTCGTAGGCCGTGATCTTGCCGGTATAGTCCTGGGGCTTGGTCTGCAGCAGCTTCAGCAGATCGGCATGGCTCTTGGGCACGTCGGCCGCCGGCACGAGCCGCTTGTTGTAGACGATCGCCAGAGGTTCGGCGGTGGTGCCATAGGCCTGGTCCCGCCAGTCCGCCCATTTCGGCAGGCTGGCCTTCTCCGCCGAGGCGTAGGTCAGCGCGTTGCCGTCGGCGACGAGCTTCACCTGAAGATCCATGGCCGATGACCAGAGCACATCGCCGGTCCCGGCCCCGGCCGCGACCTCGGCAATGAAACGGTTGTAGAGCTCGGTGGAATTCAGATCGTTGTACTCGACCGTCACGCCCGGATATTTGGCCTCGAAAGCCTTGACGACAGGGCTCACCTGGGCCGCGTCGGTCGTGCTGTAGACGACGACCTTGCCCTCCTGCTTCGCCGCGTCGATGATCTTCTGATAGTCCGCGGGATAGCCCGCCGGGACGTCGGCCCGCGCCGCAGCGCCGATGGCCAGGCTGCCGGCCAGCGCAAACCCCATCGGGACCAGAAAGGCGATACGGTAGAGGTGACTGCGAATCGTCATTTGAACCTCCCTCGGATCCGGCTTCCCTGGGCCTTCCAGGGGTCCCTTCACGATGCCTCCATTCAACTTCGCTCGCAAGGAGGATTGGCGGCAGGGCCGCCTTGGGCCGGCCGGAACCGCCCTTCGGGGCTGGATTTTCAGGCGCGAGTGCATATGCTGCGCCGCAACTTCGAGTCACCTGGACGGCTGCATGAAAATCATTTCGACCGCCCTGCCCGATATCAGGGTCTATGAGCCCAGCCGCTTCGGCGACGGGCGCGGCTATTTCTGCGAATGGTATAATTCCCGGACCTTCGCGGCCGCCGGCCTCGACCGCCATTTCGTGCAGGACAACATTTCCCTTTCCGCCATGGCGGGAACGATCCGGGGGCTGCATTACCAGAAGCCGCCCCATGCCCAGGGCAAGCTGATCGGCGTGCTGCGGGGCGCCATCCTCGATGTCGTGGTCGACATCCGCCAGGGCTCACCCAGCTACGGCCAGCATGTCGCCGTCGAGATTACTGCCGAGCGGGGCAATCAGCTCTTCGTGCCCGAGGGCTTCGCCCATGGGCTGTGGACCTTGGAACCCGACACCATGGTCTCCTACAAGGTCACGGATTTCTACGATGCGGCCAGCGATGCCGGCATCGCCTGGAACGATCCCGATCTCGCCATCGCCTGGCCGGGCGAGACGCCGGCCCAGATCTCGGTGCGCGACTCCCGCCTGCCGCGCCTGGCCGAGCTCGGCGAATCGCCCTTCACCTATGAAGGTGGCCACTGATGGCCGCGCGCATCCTGGTGACGGGCGGGGCCGGCTTCATCGGCTCGGCCCTCTGCCGCCATCTCATCGCCGAGACCAATTCGGCGGTCATCAATCTGGACAAGCTGACCTACGCCGCCAATCCGCAATCCCTGGCGCCCATCGCCAGCAATCCGCGCTATGCCTTCGAGCAGGCCGACATCTGCGATGCCGCGGCGCTCCGGCGCATCTTCGAGCGGCACCGGCCGGACGCCGTCATGCACCTGGCAGCCGAGAGCCATGTCGACCGCTCCATCGACGGGCCCGCCGCCTTCATCGAGACCAATGTCGTCGGCACCAGCATCCTGCTGGAGGCGGCGCGCGAATACTGGCGCGGCCTCGACGAAGCGGCCCGTGCCGCCTTCCGCTTCATCCATGTCTCCACCGACGAGGTCTATGGCAGCCTGGGCGAGGACGGGCTGTTCCGCGAGGACACGCCCTATGCGCCGAACTCGCCCTATTCCGCCAGCAAGGCGGGGGCCGATCATCTCGCGCGGGCCTGGTACCA
>Ga0310811_10002258_pt1 | contig 24005 bp, 25 predicted proteins | sample YCmetagenome_FD_207642 | JGI IMG/M metagenome (GOLD analysis project Ga0310811, IMG submission 207642) | Soil microbial communities from experimental microcosm in Duke University, North Carolina, United States - YC | ecosystem: Engineered > Artificial ecosystem > Soil microcosm > Unclassified ... | reverse complement strand
AACCATTCCGGACGGGACATCAATCGTACGGCCGTGGTCGGTTGTTTCAAGCTTCTCGACCACGACCTCGCCGCGTTCGAGTTGCGCGGTGATTTCTGCGCGACGGTTGCCAGCGATGCGATCCAGCCAGAGAAAGCGATCGCCTCGCTCCGAGTCGATGCGAGCTTCGGTCAGCCTGACATACCGTTCGAACGCCTGCAGCGTAGCAGGGCGCAGTTCCGCGTCCACCACAGCAACCGTTGCCCCGAGCAGGACAACGCACCATATCGCCGTGGAAGAACCACCTCGCACGACTGAAGAATCGGATTAACGTCCCCGTCCGGCCGGTGGCGCCGGAGGCCCCACAGGACTCGGCCGGACCGGCGGGACAATCGGCGCCTGGGGACCGAGCACTTTCTCGAGCGCTGCGTGTCCGCACTCTTCGTCCCCGCCTGATGCTCCACCGACTCCAAGAGCGCCAATCATCATGTCCTCGACGATGATCGGGTAACCGCCTTCCACGAGATACAGATTCAACGGCGCACGCGCCAGCGCCGCTTCGGGTGAGCCCCAGCGATTGACCATCGAGCGGGTCGGTGCGCGCATGTAGAGCGCCATCTTCGCCTTCTCGAATGCGGAATCGAAGTTGTTGGGAATCTGACCGTCGGAACGCTGTGCGTAGACGATGTTGCCGGATGGGCCGACGATGACGACCGTGGCGCCGCCTTGCGGGTTGTGAGCGCGCGAGTACTCGACACACGCATCCGCCAGTTTGCGGGCGGTGTCGAGATTGATTTCCTGCAGATGGGCGCGCTTCGTATTCTCCGGCGTCATTGTCACGTCACGGAGTTTCGCCGGGGGCGTCTGCGCGTCGGCGCTCGTCGCAATTGCCAGGGCTGCGAGGACACATCCGATGCGGAGCATCACCTATCTCCCCGCGGGCTGCGCGTTCTGCTGACCGGCCGCGCCGGCGCCGCCGCCGCGTCCCTGCCCCGTCAGCTTGGGCTGACCCGGAAACACGTCCGGATGCTCGGCATACATGTTCGAGTAGATCGACTGGTAGCGCATGCCGTTGCCGTTCTTGTCGACGTAGCCCATCGACTGCTGGAACAGCACCGGCGGCGGGTACCCTTTCGGCACCGTGCCTTCGAGGATGTAGAGGCGATCGGTGTGCATCGCGATGAACGCGAAGGTGCGCGACTGATCGGGATTGAGCAGCTGCACCTCATGTCCTGCCACGAGGTCCTGCCACGCGAACGCAAGATGCGTCAGCTTGGCGTTGCGCTGCAGGAAGCCGTAAGTAGCCCACAGCACGGCGCCCGCCATGTCCTCCTTCCAGTAGCCGCGTCCTGCGTTGGTCAGACCGCACGACCGCTCGTCGGGATAATCCTTCGGGCACGTCAGCTTTGCCTTTTCATCGAGGAGCCGCGGCGCTTCGCGATAGTCGACGACGGTCAGCGAATATTTTTCCTGACCCTTGGTGCCGGAGTAGACATGCGCCGGCAGATCCGCTCCGTACTCCGATTTGAAGGTAGTCGTCGTCACCTTCGGCGCGCCCGGAAAATCGAGCTTGAAGCCGTCTTCGTTGTTTGTATACAGCTCCCAGTCCTGCGCGGAAGCGGAGCCGCAGACACAAAGCACGGACGCGAGCAGCAAGGCGGTGACGCGCATTTCGAAAATCCCTCCCGAGGAAGGGCAATAGTGACAGAATTCCGCACGCAGAGAAAGGGACCCATGAGCATCCGTTTCGGTCGGCGTGAATTCCTTTCGGGCCTTGCCGCAACAGGCGCCGCCGCGCTTTTCCCCGACGTGCTGAACGCGCAGCAGGCGCTGCCGCCGCCAACGCCCGGCCGCCGCATCATCGACGTCCACTATCACTACTCATCGCCGATGTACCGCGAGGTGCTGCGGCCGATGGGTACCGGCCAGACGCCGATCATCGAGTGGGACGATCGGAAGGCGGTCGAAGATATGGATCGCTACGGCGTCGACGTCTCAATGTTGTCGATCAGCGAGCCGGGTGTGCACTTCGGAGACGATGCGAAGGCACGCGCGCTGGCGCGCGACTGCAACGAGTATGGCGTCACGCTGATGCAGAAGTACAAGGGGCGGTTCGGTCTGTTCGCGATTCTGCCGCTGCCGGATGTTGACGGCGCGCTCAAGGAGATCGAGTACGCGTTCGACACGCTGAAAGCTGACGGTGTGACCTTCATGAGCAGCTATCCCGGATTCGGGAAGTACTCAGGGAACAAATATCTCGGCGATCCGTCGTTCACGCCGGTGATGGAGGAACTGAACCGCCGGCGCGCGGTCGCATACACGCATCCGTTCCGTGCCGACCCGATGTACAACCTGCTTCCCGAGCGCCGCGCGATGGGCATCACCCTGTCGACGGACACAACGCTGACGCTCGAGAGCGTGCTGACGAACAACATCGCCACGCGCTTTCCCAACATCCGCTTCATCTGGTCGCACGGCGGCGGGACAATGCCCTATCTGGCGGGACGGTTCAACCTGGGGAACGGGCCTGATGGGAAACCGAACGCGCGGCTTGCCGCGGTGCAGAGCTTCTATTACGACACCGCGCAGGCATTCAATTCGTTCACGCTTGCCGGCTTCACCAAGATGATCCCGAACGCGCACATCCTGTTCGGCAGTGACTATCTGGGAAACGCGGGCAGCGCCGGCAACACGGTACGCGGGCTCGAGAGTTTCGACGGCTTCACGCCGCAGCAGCTGCGTGCCGTTTATCGCGACAACGCGGTGCAGTTGCTGCCGCGCTTGAAGAGCTAGTCGATTCGCTGCTCGTGGGATGATGGCGAGGTGCGCGGTGCACTGCTCGCTCTGATCCTGCTTACCAGCATCGGAAATTTCGAGACACAAGGCTGCAGTTCGCAGCAGAAGACTCCCTCGTCCGACGAGATATTCACGACAGCCGACGGCGTCCGGTTTCGCGTCGAAGTTGTCGTCAAGGGTCTCGAGATTCCGTGGTCGTTCGCATTCGCGCCTGACGGGCGGCTGTTCGTCACCGAGCGGCCCGGACGCGTGCGAATCGTTGATATCTCGCGCGGAACATCCGATGTTGCGTTAACGCTCGACGATGTGTTCGCGGAAGGAGAAGCGGGCGTGCTCGGGCTCGCGCTGGATCCGGCGTTCACATCGAACCGGCTGCTGTACCTCTATTACACCGCGCGCACGTCAGGCAGCGCCGCCAATCGTGTGGTGCGCTATCGCGAGTCGAGCGGCCGGCTGACCGAGCCGGCCGTGCTCCTCGATGGCATCCCGGCGAACACGATTCACGATGGCGGCCGGCTTCGGTTTGGACCGGACGGCTTGCTCTACGTGACGACGGGAGATGCGGCAAACGAGGACCAGGCGCAGGATGTCGCGTCGTACGCGGGGAAGATTCTGCGTATCAACACCGACGGCACGACGCCGCGCGCGAACCCTTTCAGCTCGCCCATCTACTCGTACGGTCACCGCAATCCGCAGGGACTGGATTGGCACCCTGCGACGGGAGAGCTGTGGGAGTCCGAGCATGGAGCGACGGGTAACGACGAGATCAATGTCATCGATGCAGGGGCCAATTATGGGTGGCCGCGCATCGAGGGCGGCACGACGCTGCCGATGATGCGGCCGCCCATCGTGTTCTACAACCCGGCCCTCGCGCCGAGCGGCGCGTCGTTCTACCGCGGACAGCGGTTGCCGCCGTTCACGAACAACTTCTTCGTGGCTACGCTGCGCGGGACGCTGCTGCTGCGGCTGCAGGTGAATTCAGCAACACGCCAGGTAATTGGTCAGGAGCGTCTGCTCGAAGGACAGTTCGGCCGCATCCGCGACGTGGCGACCGGGCCTGACGGCAACCTGTATTTCTGTACGAGCAACCGTGACGGGCGTGGAAGTCCAACGACCGATGACGATCGCATAGCTCGCCTCGTTCCCGCGTCTTAACCTCGACCGCCGGTGCTCTTAGTGGTCGGCCGACCACTGACGACCTAGCCGGGACAATTGCCCGCAGCTGGCTGCCAGCTTTCCACGTCGATGTAGTTCACCGCGCCGACTTCCGGCGATGGACGGCCGACGCCCACGCCGACGCCGCCTGCGCCTGGCGCCACGCGCACACCGCCGCCGACGGGAATACCGGGGTCGCGGTACTGACCCTTCTTCATCAGGCCGGTGATTTGAATCATCTCGCCATCATGCGCATTGATCTCGCCGCGAAGCTTCTTCGATGCGTTCATGCGCAGACGGGTGCCTTCGGGAATGTCGGCTCGTCCGACCTGGCTCTCGGTGCGCGGGCCCGCGGTGAATGCGGCCCCTTTCGCACATCCAATCACGGTTACGCGCATGGAGTCCTTCGGCACCGGTTTCTCCTGCGCGGCAAGCGCACCGCCGGAGACGGCAAACACGACGAGCAGCGCGGCCGTGGTTCTCATATTCACTCCCACCTTCATTGTAAGATTTCGAGGTTCTCGTGGATCCTTCTGCCCCGGCACAACCACTTCTGTCGATGCGCGGCGTGTGCAAGCAATTCGGCGGCACGCAGGCGCTCGCCGATGCTGGTATAGACGTCGCGGCAGGTGAAATTGTCGCGCTGCTGGGCGAAAACGGCGCCGGCAAGTCCACGCTCATCAAGATCCTCGCCGGCGTCCACGCGCTCGATTCGGGCACCGTCACCTACCGCAGCCATGAAGTCACGCACACGGTTCGACGACTGCCAATCGCATTCATCCACCAGGACCTCGGCCTGATCGACTGGATGACCGTCGCCGAGAACATCTCGATAATGCTCGGCTACCCGCGCCGCTTTGGCGTCATCGACTGGGAGGCCACGCGGACGCGCGCCGAGCGCGCGCTCGGCATGCTGGGCGTCGATATCGATCCTTACCTCCGCATCCATAACCTTACCCGCACCGAGAAATCTCTCGTCGCGATCGCACGCGCGCTCGCGGCCGACGCCGAGATTCTCGTGCTCGACGAGCCAACGGCGAGCCTTCCGGCCGATGAAGTGGCGAAGCTCTTCACCGCACTGCGCCGGCTGCGAGCACGCGGCGTCGGCATGATTTACGTCTCGCACCGCCTCGACGAGGTGTTCGAGATTGCCGACCGCATGGTGATCCTCCGCGACGGGCGCGTCGTGTGCGAGCGGCCGGTGAAGGCGATGACGGCCGAGGAATGCATCCTTCGCATCGTCGGCCGGGAGCCGTCGCAGGTGTTCAGACGGCCCCCGCAGCACGCCGGGGAGCCGCGCCTCCTGTTCGAGCGAGTGAGAACCGATTGTGCGGGACCGCTCGACTGCGGCATCCGCGCCGGCGAGGTCGTCGGCCTGGTCGGACTGCGCGGTGCGGGTCAGGAGAGCGTCGCGCGCGCGCTCTTCGGACTCGCGCCCATCACGAACGGACGCATCGTCGTCGACGGCCGCGCGATTGCCCCCTCGTCGCCGCGCGAAGCCATCGCGCTCGGCATCAACCTCGTCTGCGCGGATCGGATGGCCGAGTCGGTGGTGCCGGGGCTCTCCATCCGCGAAAATCTCTTTTTGAATCCGGTCGCAGCCGGCCGCACCCTCATGTCCTACCTCGGTCCAGACGAGGAATCCGAAGCCGCATTCGAAGCGGGTGAACGAATCGGATTGAAACCGAACGATCCGTCGATTCCGATCGACTGGCTCTCTGGCGGCAACCAGCAGAAGGTGGTCGTCGGGCGGTGGCTGCATCTGCAGGGCAAGATCTATATCTTCGAAGATCCGACGGCGGGCGTCGACGTCGGAGCGAAGGCGGAAATCTATCGCCTCTTTGACGTGGCGCTGGAGCGTGGCGCGACGATTCTGATCGTCTCCACCGATTTCGAAGAGGTCGCCAAGGTATGCCATCGCGCGCTGGTGTTCGATCGCGGTCAGGTGGTCGCGGAGTTCACCGGCGACGAGCTGTGTGTTGAAAATCTGCTGGCGGCGGCGTCGGCATCCGTTACGGGCCGGCTGAAGCCGGCCCCGACGTTGAATGGTTCGAGTGTGAATGCAGTCCCTGAAATCTAACGCGCTCGAACCGACGCGCTCGGAACTGAAGACGCTCACCGGCGCGCAACGCGTGGTGCGCGTGCTCCCGATCTACGGGCTGCCGATCCTGACCGTTCTCCTGATCGCGTTCTTCTCGTTTCTGCTGCCGCAGTCGTTTCCAACAGCGATCAACGCGAGGTCCATCCTCAGCGACAAGGCCATCATCGCGCTGCTCTCACTCGCCGCCATGGTGCCGATGATGGCCGGCCGCATCGACCTGACGATCGGCTTCGGCATCGTCATGTGGCACATCCTCGCGATCAGCCTGCAGGTGATGTACGGACTTCCGTGGCCGGTCGCCTGTCTGCTCGTCATTCTGTGCGGCGGCCTGGCGGGATTGATCAACGGGATGCTCGTCGAGGTCGCGCAGATCGACTCGTTCATCGCCACGCTCGGCACGGGCACGATCCTCTACGCGCTGGCGCTCTGGCACACGGAAGGCCGGCAGGTGATCGGCACGCTGCCGCAGGGATTCGTCAACATCAACGGCATTTCGGTGTTCGGCATCCCGATTCCAGCGATCTATGCACTGCTGCTCGCAATGGTGCTGTGGCTCATCACCGAGCGCATGCCGATCGGTCGTCACCTCTATGCCATTGGTGCAAACGAGAAGGCCGCCGCGCTCAACGGCATTCCCGTCCGCGCGTATGTGATCGGCGTCTTCATTGCCTCCGGCGTGCTCGTCGGCTTCACCGGCTGCGTGCTCGCCAGCAAGCTGCAGATCGGCCAGGCGAACGTCGGCCTCGATTACCTGCTGCCGGCGCTCGTTGGCACCTTCCTCGGGTCGACGACGATTCGGCCTGGACGGGTGAACGTGTGGGGCACAATCATCGGCGTGCTGATTCTCGCGGTCGGCATCTCCGGGATTCAGCAGCTTGGCGGCGCGTTCTTCGTGGAGCCGCTCTTCAACGGTGTCACGCTGCTCGTTTCGATCGCGCTCGCCGGCTTCGCCCAGCGGCGGCGGTCGGCGACCACGCGCAAGCCACCAGTCGAGGTACCGCATGGTGTGTAGATCGATCGCAATCGCCGCGCTGCTCGCCTTGTCCGTCGCATGCGGCGGCAGCACGACGACGTCAAACGCGATATCGAACGCGGGCTCTACGGGGACCACCGACGCTGCATTTCTGCAGATGGCGAAGGATTACATCGCCATGGTGACCGCGCCAGGAACGCCGTGGACGGGCCCGACGACTGGCCCGACCGCGCAACCGAGGAAGCTGATCGTCTACGTTTCGTCAGACCAGAGAAATGGTGGACCACAGGGCGCCGGCGACGGAGCACAGGAAGCGGCAAAGGCGATCGGCTGGGACCTGCGCATCCTCGACGGTCAGGGCTCGGTGCAGGGCCGCACCACCGCGCTGAATCAGGCAATAGCGCTGAAGCCGCACGGCATCATCCTCGGCAACGTCGATACGCAGGAACAGGCGCCGGTCATCCGCCGCGCTGCAATGCTCGGCATCAAACTCGTCGGCTGGCACATCGCGCCCAATCCGGGACCGATTACGGATCCGCCGGTCTTCACCAACGTCACGACGGATCCACGCGAAGTCGCCAAGGCAGCCGCGATGTACGCCATCGTCGACTCAAACGGAACCGCCAATGTCATTCTGTTCAAGGACAGCATCACGACGATCTCAACGGCGAAGACGGATGCGTCGGCCGCCGTCATCCGGCAGTGCGGCGGATGCAAGGTGCTCGAGACCGAGGACACGCCGATGGGCGACCTGGCCAACCGGATGGCAAGCCTGACGACGTCGCTGCTGACGAAGTACGCGAAGCAGTGGACGTACTCGATCGCGGTGAACGATTTGTATTTCGATTTCTCGGCGCCGTCACTGCAGGCCGCCGGCATCGACTCGGCGAGCGGCTATCCGCGTCAGATTTCGTCAGGCGATGGATCGGTCACGGCGTTTCAGCGGATCCGCCAGAAGCGGTATCAGATCGGCACCGTCGCCGAGCCGCTGCACCTGCAGGGATGGATGACCATCGACGAGCTGAATCGCGCGTTTGCGGGACAGCCGCCGAGCGGCTTCGTTCCGCCGCCGCATCTGTTTGTCGCATCCAACATCGATCGCGACGGCGGGGCGAACAACGTCTACGAGCCGGAGAATGGCTATACGGCTGTCTATAAGAAGATCTGGGGGAAATAAGACGAAATAAGACGACGTGCGAGGTGCATGGTGCGATGGTGCGATCGTGCGTCCGATGGTGCGATGGTGCGATGGTGCTTTGACCATTCGGCGGTGTCGCGCGTCGCACTTTCGAACGCGCCGTCGCACTATCGCATCATCGCTATCGCACCGTTGATCCCGTCGATTCAGGCTTTCGCCGCGAGCGGGTTGGTGAAGTACTGGGGCTCGTTGCCCGGGTACCATTTGATGTTGCATCCCATGCTCGGACGCTGCTGCTCTGACGGCTTCTGGCCCGCCAGCACCGCATCGGCGGCGGCACGGAGATCCGCTCCGTTCACCGGCACGTTGTTCTTCGGCCGGCTGCCATCGAACTGACCGCGATACGCAAGCCGCCCTTTGCCGTCGAACAGGAACAGGTCCGGCGTGCAGGCCGCCTTGAACGCCTTCGCCACCTTCTGATCCTCGTCGTAGAGATACGGGAAGATGTAGCCGGCTTCCTGCGCTTCCTGCTTCATGCCTTCCGGGCCGTCTTCGGGAAACTCCTCGACGCTGTTCGACATGATGCCGACGACCTTCAGACCCTTCGACTCGTACTCCTTCGCAAAGCGCGCGAACTCCGATCGGATGTGCTTCACAAAGGGGCAGTGCTTGCAGATGAATGCGACCAGCAGCGCCTTGCTGCCCGTGAAGTTGGCGTCACTCACCGTTTTGCCGTTGAAGTCCGGCAGCGAGAATGACGGCAGCGGCGTGCCGAGTTCGAGCATTGTGGATGGTGTTTCAGGCATGCAGGCTCCTTGAACCTCCGATTATACCGTCAGCGGTTTTGCGCCGCCCGTTGTTCACCACCGCGCTGGAGCTTGGAACTTGGACCTTGGAGCTTGGAACTTGCAGCTTGCGCGCTACTGAGTCTTGGGCGCACTCTGCTCGGCCAACGTCGCCTTGAACATCGCTTCCTGAATATCCGTTTCCAGGTTGCAGTTCGCCTTGTCGATGAACGGATTCGGCGCGCCGGGCTTCAACTTCGCGTACTTCTCCTGCATGTTGTACTGTGCGCCGTGATCCCCCAGCGGCACGTCGCACGGCAGCGCGCGCACTACTTTGAACGTCCGCTCGAACTGACGCGCGGCGTCCGGTGAGATCGTGTTTCCCGCGCGATAGCTGCAGTGGAAGACGACGTTGTAGTCCTTGCCGCCGTCGCGCACCTTTGTCGTCCACGTCGTGCAGCCGGGCGTGTGACCAGCGGTGAGATGCGCAACCAGCGTCGTGCCGCCGAGCGACACCGAGTCGCCGTCGTGAATGACGCGATCCACGGGATGTTCCTTGCCACCCGGCTTGATCGCCTTCAGCGCGTCGAGGTCCTCAGCCATGGCGACGACCTGCGCGCCGGTCAGCTGCTTCACCGCCGCATCGCCTTCCTGATGATCGCCGTGCGCGTGGTTGCCGAGCAGGATCTTCACGTCTGAGAACTTGAATCCCAGATCGCTGACGGACTTCTGAATGACGGGCACATTGCGCTCGTAGGTGCTGTTCATCAGGATGTCGCCCTGCGGTGTGACGATCAGGAACGAGCTGAGCGTCTTCGTTCCGACGTAATAGATGTTGCCGATGATCTTGTGCGGCGGAAACTGCGTCGTCTGATCGTCGGTGGATCCCATGTTGCGGGCGAGAATGGAGCGCGGCGTGTAGACCTGCCCGTGCACGGTCACCGATGGGTGATCGGGTCCTCCACCCTGCGCGAAAACGGTTGCTGCCGAGGCGAGCGCGAGCGCCGTGAAGAAATGCTTGGACATGGTTGTCACCGCGTGGAAACCGGCTTGTTCATCGCTGCGATGACCTTGCCGAAGAATTCATTCTGCGATGCATCGTCCTTGATCCACCGCACGACGACGAGGAGATCGTTGTCCCAGTCGATGTAGATGACATTGCTGCCTGCGCCGACAAAACGTACGCTGTTGGCGGGCAGCAGCGGCATCGGCTTGCGGTCGGTGTTCAGATACCAGTTCGCAAAACCATAGTCTTTGTTGGCTGGACCCGGCGTCTTCGCCATCTGGATCCACTTCTCCGACACGATCTGCCGGTCCTTCCATTTGCCGTTGCGCAGGAATAGATAGCCGAAGCGCGCCATGTCCCATGCATTGATGAACATGCCGCCGCCCCAGTGGCCGCCGCCGGAGACCGACTGCACCTTCGTGCCGTCGATGTCCACCCAGGAGTTCTCGTAGCCGAACCAGCGCCACGTATTCGAGGCGCCGATCGGCTCCATGATCTCGTCGCGCAGCACGTCCGGCAGCGGACGACGCCACACCTGCAGCGCCGCGAGGGCGAGCACGTTGACGCGGACGTCGTTGTACTTGAAGTGGGTGCCGGGCTCGTACATCGGCCGGTTCTGCCACTCGCTCGGCTTCCCCACGGGCCGATCCGCCCAATCGGGCTTGCCCCACAACGTGCCGGACCAGTCGCTGCTTTGCCGAAGCAGATGCTCCCATGTGATGTTCTGGTTGTGCGGCGCGTCGAACAGATCGACCCCGAACGGCATGTAGTCGCGCGCCTTGTCGGTGATGTCATGAATGAGGCCCCTCTGCCAGGCAAGCCCGACAACGGTCGTGAGGAACGTCTTGGTGACGCTGTGCGTCATGTCGATCTTCCTCGTGTCACCCCACTCGGCCACGACGTAGCCCCGATGGATGATGATGCCGTTGAGCGGCGCGCGAACGCTGTGCGGGCCGAGAATCGAATCGAACGGCTCGTTGGCCGCGAAGCTCTGTTGATGCACGACCGCCTGATCGTGCGGTGCGGGGTTGTCGCTCGCGATGGCGAACTTGATCGCCTCGTCCAGCTTCGCTGGATCGAATCCTTCCTGTTGCGGTGTGTGCTTCTGCCAGTCGAAGCGCTCCGGATAATACGCCGCGTTTTGCGCGGCGGCACTTGCCGCAAGCGCGACGGAGAAGACGACGGCGAGAGGCAGCTGCTTCGTCATGGTCCGCGATTCTACTCGGAATCACCTAAGATACGCGTCATGACCTCAGTGATTCGAAGCGCGGTTCTGACTATCGGGGCGTTGGTGTGGCTGCCCGCGGCATTGCTGGCCCAGCCACAGCGCGTCGCCGTCGCAGGCATCAACAATTTCTGGCGGGTCGATAACATCGTCTCCACCGGCGGCACCATCACGTCGCGCGAGATGGCGATTCCAATCCTCAAGCAGCGCGGCATCAAGACCGTGATCAACCTGGCGGGGGGCGCCGACGCCGAGGCGGAGCGGAAGGCGGTTGAAGGAGCGGGGATGAAGTACCTCCTCTATCCGATCGATCCGATGGCGCTCGACAAAGCACCAGTCGACGACATCCTCAAGGCGCTGAACGACCGCGCGAACGCTCCCATTTTCATCCATTCGGGCGCGGGACATCGCGCGGCGGCGGCGCTGATGATCAAGCGCGTGATGATCGATGGGTGGGACATCGAAAAGGCCGGCATTGAGGCGGCGTCAGCCGGGATGGTCCTGAGCAACGATATGGCGCCGGTGTGGTGGAAGTTCATCCGCGACTACTTCAACAAGCACGGGAAGTAGATCGGCGAATCGTTACCCAGCCTCAGCGCGCGGGAAGGAACTCGACGGCGTCGGCTGGATTGCAGCCGGAGGGCAGCAGGGCGTCACGCGGCGGCACATTGCCGACATAGCAACCAGGAATGACGTAGATCGTCGTCGGCGCGGGCGGCGGTGACGGCGCGCGTGGCGCTTCCGCGACCGGCAGCGAAGCGGGTGCGATCCATTTCAACTCAGCGCGATACGTAACGAAGGCGTCCTGCGGCACCACGATGTCGGCATACACCGGCTCGTAGCCTTCTTCACGCAGTTCGAGCGCGTGGGTTCCCGCGTCCAAGATCAGCTCCCCACCCGATGCATCACTGAGCAGACCGACGTAATACCCGTCGATGTAGATCTGCGGATCGATTCCGGACTGCAGATCGACACGCAGCCGGCCCGTTGCACGCGGTGGGTGCACCGGATATGTCGGCGTCAGCGATGACGAAAGCGGATCCTGCTCTCCAGGCAGATACGGATACGGCCAGCCGTATGAGGGGAAGAAGACGGTGGCGGCGCCAGGCGAACGACGTGGAACGGATCGTTCGGGTCGTTCGAATCGTTCGGATCGTTCGGATCGTTCAGGTCGTTCTATTCGGTGTGGCGGCAAGCCGATCGGCGGCAACGGCAATCCGATCTGAGGCAACGGCAGCCCGATCTGCGGGAGAGGCAATCCAATCGAGGGTCGCCACACCTCATCGGTGGATCGATCGCGATGCGAGTGCGCCTGCGCTCCAGCAGGAGCGGACAGCGCGACGAGCAGTAGAGCCGTGAGCGCGATTCGCATGGCAGGATCCAGCAATGACCATTATGAGGTTCGGGTCCGCCGTTACGGTAGTGCTTGCGATGGCCGTGCCAGCGGCAGGCCAATCAATTCTCTTCGAAAACACAATCTCTAACGCTTTGCGGCAGCGACCTGCCAACCGTCAGTGTCCTGGTTGCGAGGAGCGGCCAGGTGCAGTGCACCTCATCGGAGACAGTCCGCTGCTGACCGACAGGTGGATTGCCGGGCACGATTACCGCGGCAGCGATCGTCGCTTCGACCACGGGAAGGTGGTGGCCGATTTCTGGTACGACGCGGTCCATCGGCGGATCTTTTCGCGGTCGGGTGTGTTTCACGACGTTGATGATCCGGCGGATGTGCGCCTCGGTCGAGCGCCCGGCACGTACCCGAACACACTCGACTTCGATACGCTGCACGACGAAGGGACGACTGTCGGTCAGATCGGCTTCGACAAGTGGACGCACGACGGCTTCAGCTCGTACTTCGCCGCGATGCAGGGAACGGTGCGCGACGCACAGACCGGATACCTGGTGCTCGCCACCGCGATGGGCACAGCCGGCGTGACGCGAACCGGATCGCGATTTGATGAGGACGATCTGGTGCGACACGTGCGGCTGCATCCATCAGGACAATTCGAAATCGGATTCGAGACGCCAGCAGACGATCGCGTCGATCCGCTTCTGCTCGTGCGCGGCGGAGCGACGACCGAAGGAGCGCTGCGCGTGAACGGCGCCGGGGGCAACGTGCCGCATGCCTGCACGGTCCGAAGCGTCATGTCGAAAGGCCGCGAGGCGCAGGTATCGTGCGAAGCACCGGAGATGGCGATCGGCGGCGGCGGCCGGTGCGAGAAAGGTGATCTGAGAGGCTCGCGCCCGCTGCTGGGGGGCGCGAGTCCGAATGGCTGGGAAGTGAGCTGCGGAAAATCAGCGCAGCAGACCGTCTATGCGATTTGCTGCACCCAATGAACCTCTTGAACCTACTGAACCCTCTGAACCCTAGTTATTGCCGCGTCCGCCGCGACCACCCTGACCGCCGTTCGCCGGCGCTCCCGGATCGGGAGGCGCACCCTGCGTCCCCTGCCCAGCACCGCGGCGGCCCAGCTTCGGTTCCGGCAGCTTGTCGAAATAGTACGTGCGGTAGCGGACCGATTTTCCCTCGGCGTCGAGGAACTCGAGCGACTGCTGGAAGATGATCGGCGCCGGCGCGTTGCGTGCGACGGTCGCGTCGAGCACGTACAGCCGGTTCTCGTGCAGGTAGATGCCGACGTAGCTCCGCGTCATATCGGGATTGATCGCCGTCAGCTGCTGCCCGGTCACCAGATTGATGTAATGGAAGTTGTCAAACGTGATCTTCACGCCGGGCTTCAGCCGGTAGAGCTGCGACGCGGCCCACTGGATCGATCCGAGAATGTCGATCTGCCAGTAGGCGGGCGCCGAGAAGTCGTCCGTATGATGATTCGCCGTGTAGAGCGCCTCGGAGTCCGATTCGTCGATCACGCGAACGGAATACTTGTTCGGGCCGTCGGTCCAGCGATAGATCGTCTGTGGAAACTTCGAGTCGTACTCGGACGTCCACGTCGTCTTCTCAACCATCGGCTCGCCGGGCGCGTTGATGGCGAAGTGGTCTTCGGAGTTCTTGTATTCGATCCACTCTTTCTGGGCGAAGAGCGGCCGCGCCATCAGCAGCACGCACGTTGCCGCGGCGACGAGTCGAAATGTGCGCATAGATCCTGTCCTCCGCCCGCCGTGACACCTCGAGAGTTGCGAGCCAAAACAATACTGTCAGAAAAATCGGGGGCTGTCGATCCGCGCGTACGCCGTTCGACAGTAGTCAGGAACCTCGAACAAGGAGCTGCGCATGTCGAAAATTACGCCGTTTCTCTGGTTTAACGACAAGGCCGAGGAAGCGGCAACCTTTTACGCGTCTATCTTCACGAACTCGAAAGTGCTGGCCGTCACCCGTTACGGCGACGCCGGACCGGGACCGAAGGGATCCGTGATGACGGTCAACTTCGAGCTCGACGGTCTGCGATTCACCGCGCTGAATGGTGGTCCTCAGTTCCCGTTCACCGAAGCGGTGTCGTTCGTCGTCAACTGCGAGGATCAGCAGGAGGTGGACTACTACTGGGAGAAGCTGATGTCGGGCGGCGGCAAGCCGTCGCAGTGCGGATGGCTGAAGGACAAATACGGCCTCTCATGGCAGGTGGTGCCGAAAGTGCTTCCGCAGCTGCTGAAGCAGACCGACGCACAGAAATCACAGCGCGTGATGCAGGCGCTGCTGCAGATGCAGAAAATCGACATTTCCGCCCTGGAACGCGCTGCCAGATGACATAAACGGGCATTGACAGTGTGGCCGGGGATTTGGTCAGCTTTGCACACCATGACCAGACGATCGCTGCTCGCTTCATTTGCCGTCGCCGCGACGGTGCTCGCCGCCGCGCCGGCCCGTGCGCATCACTCGGCCAACGCGGAGTTCGATACCCAGAAGGTGATGGTCATCACAGGCGTCCTCACGAAGCTGGAAAGCGTAAGCCCGCATTCGTGGTGGTATCTCGACGTGAAAGGCCCGGACGGCAAGGTGACGCCGTGGAAGCTCGAGTCGAACAGCCCGCAGGGACTCATTCGGCTCGGCGTGAAGGTGAAGACCGACGTCAAGGTCGGCGAAACCTACTCGTTCCGCATCTCACCCGCATGGAAGGACCCCGAAGGGGCGAAGCTGGGATGGATGCGCGCCTTCACCATCAACGGCAAGGAGTACGTGCTTACCGAGCTGTAGCGACCGACAGGTGATCGACGACGGCGCTGACGCCTGACGTCTCGCGCGCCAGCTGCAGCGCGCGCTGATGCTGCGCTTCGTTGATCACCGTCCCCGTCAGCGTTACCTGCTTATCCTCGGTGCTCACGTGGACACGCGAACCGTCCAGCGTGTCGTCGAGCGCCATCTTCGACTTCACCTTCGCCGTCAGCCGCGCCTCATCCAGCGTCTCGGCAGCCTTTTCCGTGCCGATCGCCACCTTCTCGCCGATCTCGGCACCCGTGGCGCGCGCACGGTCACGTGCCGACTGCGCATCCCCGCCGACCGTGCCAACGGGACGCTCTGTCTGTACGGCGGGCGCCGGCGTAGTCCTGCCGAAGTGCATGCCGCCCCATCGGTATCCAAAGAAGAATGCCGCGGCGGCCACAACGATCACAAGGACGACGATGAAGCGCAGTAGAGCTCTGATCATGGACGCCTCCGGTGAAGGTGGAAGCATTGGTCGTACCGGGATGCGGAAGTATCAGGTGTCAGGTTCCAGGCGTGGTTCAGGTTTTCAGGTGCGAGGTTTCAGGTGATTACCCGTGTCGCTTGTCAATCCCGTCCCGACGGTATTGTCGCGGGATCAATCGACAACGAGGATGGATGGTTGTCATCTCATGGGAGGCCATCCTCATGCACAGCTCTTACGGGCGGCTGCTGCGCGCAGCTGCGTACTCCGCATTGACGCTCGCTCTCACATCGTGCAATCGACCGCAGCCCCAGGCGCAGTCGTCAGCATCACAACCAGCAGCCGCAGCAAACGCCACATCGGCGGTGGAACGCGGCAAGTACCTGGTCACGCTTTCCGGCTGCAACGACTGCCACTCGCCGAAAGTCTTCGGACCGAATGGGCCGCAACCGGATCCCGCGCGCTTGCTCTCCGGCCATCCGGAAGACGAGAAGATCACCGCCGCGTTCACGCCACCGGCAGGCAGTCCATGGGCCGCCGCGGCGAGCTCCGATTTCACTGCGTGGAGCGGACCGTGGGGCATCTCATTCGCCGCGAACCTGACACCGGATACGAACACCGGGCTCCGAAGCGGCGTCTGGACCGAGGATCTATTCATCAAGGCCATTCGCACGGGCAAGCACATGGGAACGTCGCGCGACATTCTTCCGCCGATGCCGTGGCCTGAACTGTCGAAGCTGACGGATGAGGACTTGAAGGCGATCTGGGCGTATCTCGGAACGTTGAAGCCGGTAACGAACCATGTGCCCGAGCCGATTCCTCCGGTGGCGGGCACGAAATAGCCTCGGTCAGGCACGAGGGTGCGAGGGTGCGAGGGTGCGAGGGTGCGGCGGTGCGTCCGATGGTGCGAAAGTGCGATGGTTCCGGCAGCACCTCGCACCCTCGCACTTTCGGACGCACCTATCGCATGTATCGCACCGGTCGCACCATCGCACCTGAATAGTTAACGCGCCGCCGTGGTCGCGGTCGGATACGTCGGCAACGTGACGTGCTCTCCGAAAGTGGCCTTCAGACCCTCGATCGCACAGTTCTCGTCGCCGCCACCGCCGGCGCCGCCGCCGACGCCGACAACGCCGATCATCTGACCGTCAACAACGATCGGCAGGCCACCGGAGTTGGTGAAAAAGTCGTACTGCGTGATGGTGCGGTTCTGGCTCGCCGGATTGTTGCGGCCCTGCGCGTTGTAAACAGACGTCGGCACGCGCGTCTGCAGCGAGGTCTGCGCCTTCATCAGCGCGGTGCGGATGTTGTTGAACACCTGTCCGTCCATCCGCTCCATGTGCACGAACTCGCCAAAGGTATCGAGGATGTAGAGCGACATGCTGCCGTTCTTTGCGGCGGCAAAGTCGCGGCACACCTTGGCGATCTGCTTGGCGGCGGCGAGCGAAATCTGGTTGCCGTCGAACACATTCGAGGCACCTTTGCCGCCGACGACCCATGCCGGATTCGACACGCTCGTCTTCGGCGTTGTCGTCGTCGTAAAGCGCGGGACCGGCACCGCGTTAGCCGGCGGCGTGTTCTGCGGATTGGGCAGATCTTCGACCAGCGGCGCAACGTTATTGGCGCCGAGCACCTGCTGCATGGCCTTATGTCCGCAGATTTCGTCGCTCCATACCGGTACGCGCGGCGCCGAGCCGCCGACGCCGATGACGCCGATCATCTGGTGGTTGATCACCACGGGAAGCCCGCCGGAGTTGGCGAACAGGCCAAGCTGAATGCGCTGCAGCTCCGAGTTCGGATCGCGTCGCACCTGGTTCATGACGACCTTGCTCGGCGCGCGCTGCGCCAGCGCCGTCCTCGCCTTCATCTCCGCGGTGATGATGTTCAGGTATCCCTGTCCATCCATGCGGTCCATGTAGACGTGGTTGCCGTCGGGATCCAGCACGTAGATGCTGATGGCGACGTTCTCCGCCTGCGCCAGCTTCTCGCAGGTCTCGGCGATGCGCTCGGCGGTCGCCAGATTAATGGTGTTGAAATCCTGAATCTGTTCGGCGAGCTTGCCGCTGACGACGAACTGCGACGGGACGTTCTGCGCCGACAACGAGGTGCCGAACGCGAGGGCTGCCGCGATAGCCATTGCGGTAAGACGGACGTTCATGTGATCCTCCCCTGCTGCGCGGGCATTGTACGCAAGTTCGAAGTTGGAAGTGAGAAGTTTGAAGTAAGTTGGAAGTTCGAAGTGGAAGTTGGAAGTTGGAAGTGGAAGCGAAGAGGAGCGTCGTATGAGAGCTGCACGTCTCGGAACCGCCATGGTCGTGGTCTTGCTGATGGGTGCCGGGATGTTCGCCCAGCGCGGAGGTGGCGAGCGCGGCGGCGGAGGCCAGCGTGGTGGCGGCGCCGCCGCACCGGCGGGCCAGGCCGCTCCGCCCATGCGCCTGATGTCGAACTCGTTCAATGACGGCACGGTGATCCCGCTGAAGTACACGCAGGCGGGCGAACAGGCCTCGCCGCAGATGGCGTGGGCGAATGCGCCCGCGGCGACGCAAAGCTTCGTCCTGCACATGCACGACATGGAAGGAGCGCGCAACAAGACGAGCGAGGACCAGCTCCACTGGCTGGTGTGGAACATTCCCGCCACGACGAGAGCGCTGCCGGAGGGATTGCCGAAAGGGGATCTGAAAGACGGAGCGCATCAGACGAGCGCCAGCGGCGACGGCGTCTATCGGGGGCCCGGCGCGCCCGCCAACGGTCCGTATCACCACTACGTGTTCGAGCTGTTCGCCCTCGACACGAAGATCGACGAGGCCGCCAACCCGATGGATCCGTTCGACACGCGCGCCAAGGTCCTCGCTGCGATGCAGGGTCACATCGTCGGCAAGGCGGTGTACCTCGGATTCTTCAGACGGCCGGAGTAACGAGGAGCCGCCGATGCGAATGCTTCTTTCGCTCGCAATCGCACTCAGCCTCGCTTCATCCGCGTTCGGCGAAGAAGTGAAGGTGTACGCCGCGGCCGTCGTCAAGTCGCCGCTCGTCAAGATGGCGGCGGACTACGAGGCCGCGACGGGCAACACAGTCGTGTGCGTCTTCGACACCGCGGGCGCAACCGAGCAGAAGTTCCGAGCCGACCCGGCTGCCGCACTGCTGATCACGACCGAGACGCTGATTGGCGATCGGATGAAAAGCGGGACGCTCAAAGACGGAATAACGGTTCGGCTCGGGGCTGTCGTCGCCGGCATCGCGGTCCCCCCTGGCACACCGAAGCCGGACATCTCGACGCCGGAGAAGCTGAAAATCGCGCTGTTGTCAGCCCCACGGATCGCGTTTTCGGATCCGGCTCGTGGCGCAACCGTCGGAACGCATTTCGTGAAGGTAATCGAGGCGCTCGGCATCAAGGATCAGGTCATGCGGAAGGCCACCGTGGCTCCCGACGGTGTGGAGACGATGCGCCTGGTCCTCGAGAAGAAAGCCGACCTCGGTGTGAGTCAGACGAGCGAAATCGTGCAGGCGAACAGGGACGCCCTGGTCGGTCCATTTCCGAAGGAGTTCGACTTGTCGACCACGTTCGCGCTGTGGTACAGCGCCGACATCTCTTCCGCAGCAAGAGGCTTCGCCGTCATGCTGACGAGCGCGGCCGGTCGCGAGAAGCTGACAGCCGAGGGCTTTCGCTGACGCGGCTTACTTTTTCGGTGGAGCGATCCGGCGCAGTTCGTCGAAGAAGTTGAAAACGAACACGGCCTTGTCCAGCCGCGCGCTTGTGTCCTCGGACGGCGCCGCCGCAATCGCGAAACGCTGGCCATCCGGATGCAGCGCGATATCACGGCTCGGCGCGCGTGGGCGCCTGGTAAACTGGGCCTTCGAAACGAGCGTCGGCTTGTCGGCGCGAAACGAATCGCCGCCGACTGAATACGACGCCACCATCAATTGCAGACCGGGCGCGGCAAAGAACAGTTCTCGGTTGGTGAGAGACCACATCGGATCGTCGGCCGCCGCGGTTGAAATCTGCCACTTGCCGCCGGGACCGGGAAACGGCCGCACGAACAGGTCGTTTCGGCCGTTTTCATTCGACAGATACGCGATCCATCGCCCATCAGGCGAGAACATTGGTGTCGATTCCCTGAACGGCGTTTTGAGGAACGCCGCTGGCACACCGGGTTTCCAGCCGGTTGCCTCGTCGCCCGACATCGGCAAGAGCATGATGTTCGAGTCTCCGCCATCGTCTTCGAAAAACGCGAGCACGTGTGCCGCCGGGTGCCACGAACCCGGCCATTGATTCGTCGTGGTGTTGGTGAGACGCATCGCGTCCCCGGTCCCATCGGCCCGTTGCCAGTACAAATTGAAATGAGCACCATCGCCACGCTTCGAACTGAACGCAATCCGCTGACCATCGGGCGTCCAGACCGGACGCTCGTCGTCAGTCGGATCGAAGGTCAGTCGCGACAGCGTGTCTCTTACCCAGTCGTAAATCCACACATCCGCCTGCTTGCCGTCCGAGATATCCACGGCAAGGCGGCTTCCATCGGGCGAAAAAGCCGGATTGCTCCAATTAGCCGGCATCGCACGCAGCGGCGACGTCTTGCCTGAACGGTCCATCCAGGCTATGGGTCCATCAGCCGAGATGTCCTGACCCGGTACGTAAACGAGTGCGCCGTTGCCGCTGACGGCGAACTGCGCGCCTCCGGTTACTGCCGGACTCGACGCAATCCCTTCGACCACCGGCACCGGAGGACCTGTTACCTCGAATGCCACGGGATCGAATGGTGCGGCGAACATGGTCCCCGCGTGGACGTAAATGAGATGACCACTCGAGAGATATCGACCGTAGTACCCGCCGGGAACGACCACCTTTCGCGCGCCGCCCGCCAACGGCTGGATGACGAGGTCCGCTTCCTCCCACTCTGTCAGGCTGGCTGCGCTCGAGTAGAGAATCGCCTTGCCTCCCGGCAGCACTTGCGGCCAGCGCTGCGTCAATTCACCCTCCGCCAGCCTGAACAACGATTCGGGCTTACCGCCAGCCGCCGGAACGCGCATCAGTGTCACATTCGGCGTATTATTCGGCGAAAAGACGATCATGCCGTCGTCGGTCCATGTGCCGCCGCGGCCGTTCGGCGCATCGCACAGCGTCACCGTCGCTCCTCCGGAGACGGCGGTCTTCTTCAACTTGCCGCCGGCGAAGTACGCGAGCCACTGGCCGTCCGGAGAGAAGAACGGGTTCCGGGCGCCATCGGTGCCGGCCAGCTGCATTGCCTGCAGCTGATCCAGACGGCGGACATAAAGCTGCGGCGTGTTGCTTCCGCTTTTCTGCGCGGTGAACGCAAGCAGTGCCCCGTCGGGCGATAACACCGCAGCCGCGCCTTGATCGACGGGAAGCGCCGCATCCACTCCGATGTCGGCACTGAGGCGCAGAGGCGTCGCCGGAGGTGCGGTCCGCCACGGCGCCCACCTCAGCGTGGTGGCGACCGCGATAAGTAGCGCCGCCGACGCCATTGCCCACGGAAGCGCGCGTCTCCACGTCTGGACGGTGTTCGCCGGTGCGGCTGTTGGCTGGGTGTCGATTGGCGCGCCGCTGAGGGCCTCGTCGATGTCAAGGCGCGCGTCAGACGCATCAGCAAGCCTGCGGTTACGGTCCTTGTGGAGACACCGACGCAGCAGCCGATGAATCGATGGCGGGGTCGACAAGGGCAACGCCTTGAAGTCGACCTCACGCTCGATGATGCGCGCGATCACGTCGGTGACCTCGTCGCCATCGAACGCGTGCCGTCCGGTCAACATCTCGTAGAGCACGCAGCCGAACGCCCACACATCGGAGCGCCTGTCCACCGCCTTGCCGCGTGCCTGCTCCGGGCTCATGTAGGCCGCAGTGCCGAGAATGACCCCGATCCGGGTGGCTGCTGGCGTTGTAAACGTCGGAGACATGGACAGGTCCGACGTGACCGACTCCGGCTCGAACGCCTTCGCCAGACCGAAGTCCAGGACCTTGACGGAACCCGAGCTCGTGACCTTGATGTTCGCCGGCTTCAGATCACGATGCACGATGCCCGACTCGTGAGCTGCGGCGAGAGCGTCGGCGATTTGACCCGCGATCCCGAGCGCCTCTGGCAGCGGAACCGGTCCGCGAGCGATGCGATCCGCCAGCGTCTCTCCGTCGACGAACTCGAGCACGAGGGCTCGGATGCCGCCGCCTTCTTCGAACCCGTGGATCGCGGCGATGTTCGGATGCTTGAGCGAGGCGAGCACGCGCGCCTCGCGCTCGAAGCGGGCGAGCCTGTCGGGATCGCTGGCGAAGACTTCCGGGAGAACCTTCAGCGCGACGTGGCGTTCGAGCCGCGTATCGCGCGCGAGATAGACTTCGCCCATGCCGCCCGCACCGACCAGCGCCTCAACACGATAAACGCCGATGCGGACTCCACTCGCGAGAGAGGTCACATCCAGTAGGGCTGCTCGGGCGAGAGTGTAACGGGGATTTCGAGCAGCAACGTCGTATCGGCGCCGACCGATGCGGTGCGCGACAGAAGGTCGTATCCGAGCTTCCAGGCGTGCACGTCGTACGTTCCACCCGGAACATCAACCTGCGCCCTCCCCATTTCATTCGTCGTCGCCCTGAATACGCCGACGCGCAGCTCGACACCGGGAACGGGGTTCCGGCTCCCCTGTTCAACAACTTCGAACGTCACACGGTGTTCCGGTGGGCTCGACGCGACGAGGCCGATGACGGATTCGACACGCGTATGAAGCAGATCGCCAATGGACGCGTGAACGCTCCACGCGTGCATGCCTTCCGTTTGTGGAGCGGCGACGTCGAGCTCGGTCCAGTACAGCGCGATGGTGCCGGGCCACGGCTCGGATCCCGCGCGGCCGGTAGCGACCGTCGCCCCGTCCTCGTCGCAGATTTCGATTGTCGCCCCGCTCATGGAACAGCCGCACGGGCAGGAGATGCCGACCTTCACCGTCGCACGCCCGCAGATGAGGACCGGCGACGCGAGATCCCAGACCGCCAGACTGATTTCGTGGTTCACTGACCGACGGGCTTCGACTGCCCAAGGTCGCGGAACTTGTTGTAGCCCTCCACCTCGTTCATCGGCGCACAGATGCTCTCGGTGATCCCGGCGAACAGTCCGTACCACCCGAAGTACGTCATCGTCTCGTCCGGTGTGCGTTTGTAGATCTTCTTTGAGCCGACGTACGGAGCGGTATAGAACTCCGGATCGTAGAGCGTCATCTGCAATTCGAGCGTGTTGAAGTCGACACGCCGCCAGGTTTCTTCGATGCGCGCGTGGAAGCTTTTCGGGTTGCCCGCGTTGTCGAGCCACGCACGATCGTCAAGACCCACCGTGTTCACCGTCAGCGTGTTGCCGTTCCATTTCGCCACGGAGTGTCCGTACCACGCCGGTCCGAGGTTCTCGAGGTTCTCGCCCGATGGCAGCGGCCGCCCGTCGGTCCACAGCATGCGGATGCGGTGCTCCGACTGGAACAGCTGCAGAATCCTGTTGGGCGTCATGATGAATTCCATCGGTTCATCGTCGTTGACGAGCCGCGGAAAGCCCATAGGGTTGCACGCATACCACGGGGCGTTGCCAATCTTGCCGCCGGCGTCGGGCACGCGTCCGGCCTTGGCAGCCTGGCCTGCCGGCGTCAGCGGCGGCGCGGGCGTCCCGAGACTGTGATCGTTCTTTGTCAGCTGCCAGATACCCGACAGGTCGTGCGGATCGAACTTCTTGTTGGCCGCCTGCGCATCGAGGCGCGCCTTGTACTTCGACTTCTCGTCGGAGCCGCCGCTCTGCCCATGCGCAACGGCGGCGAATGACAAGACGACGATGATCAGCGTGACACACCGCATGGCAGCGACTCTCCTAATTGGCGGGGTTCTGGCCGTTGTCGCGCGACATGATTTCCTTGCCGTCCGCGAGAATGATTTTGACGACGATCGCCGTCGGCGCGCCGTTGGCGGCGGGATTGACGATGGCGGTGATGTCCTGACCGACGTGCAGCGTGTTGCGGTTGTAGCCTTCCTGCGCGAGCGTGCTGACGCCGGAGTTCTCGAAGCCCCAGGTCACGACCTTCCCGTCGTCATCTTTCACGTCCATGTAAATGAGCACGTGCGGATTGCGCCACTCGACTTTCGAAACGGTCCCCTTCAGCGTCACCCGTTTCTTCATGTCATAGGTCGCGCCTCTGCCGTGGTGTGCGAACAGTGGCACTGAAACAAACGCGAGCAGCGCAACAACGGTGAGCAGTATTTTCATGATTGTTTCCTGGCGCGCGCAGCCTCGCGCCCC
>Ga0310811_10002257_pt1 | contig 24008 bp, 25 predicted proteins | sample YCmetagenome_FD_207642 | JGI IMG/M metagenome (GOLD analysis project Ga0310811, IMG submission 207642) | Soil microbial communities from experimental microcosm in Duke University, North Carolina, United States - YC | ecosystem: Engineered > Artificial ecosystem > Soil microcosm > Unclassified ... | reverse complement strand
AATGACAGCCCCGGTGGTCAGCATTTCCGTATAGAGCAGCGCGCGGCGCGTCATCAGGCGGTGAAACACCCGGCAATGCCGATCGGTCCAATCCATCATCGGCGCGCAACAAAATTTCCATTTATTTTCAGTCACTTAAGCGCCTTTGTCGACCCAGTCCCATTCCTGCCTTTTCGCGAACGTTTTGCATTTGGCTGAACTTATCCCAATGATTTCAATGGGGCCACAGGGCCAAATGCCCGTTTCCTCTTATTTTGGTACACGAACTTGGTGCTGCAAATGAAGCGCCGAAAGCAGCAAATCCGACAAAATGAAACGCCGCCAGGAGGCGGTTCGGAAGTACTTTTGTAGCGTGAGCTTGAATCAGCACGTCGCCGTCGACCTCTTGGAGCGCCGTGATTGCCGGATGTCCGCGACGGGCCAATCAGCATAGTGAATCCGGTAGGATAAGCATCGGGGCGAGCGGCGGTAAGCCAAGGAGTTCGCCCGCCTAACGCGCTCAACGAGTGCGACCTGCATCGGGCGCTTCAGGTCGCTCCACCACAAATCAGACATGCAGGTGTATTCGATGTGCTCGAACGCGCATTGGACAGCGAGCGACGCCATCTGCTCCTTGGGGCGAGCGGCGAAGGAGCGGACAAACCGCTCCGCTGCGGAATCACTTTGCAGCCAGGTGAACACCAAAACTGCTGCGCCGTCAGCGGCAAGCAAGTGCATCGCCACGTAGCAACATTCCTTGGCAAGATTCTGGACGCGTCGGGCGGCGAAATCGTATTGTGGTCGGAACGCACCAGCGGCCATCACGGAAGGCGGCGCGTCGAACCGCACGACGAGGCTGCCGACATCCCCGAAACGTCGAGCCGCGATCACCTTCTCAGTGCGGATCAAGGCGTAGTGCGCTTCCGCGAAGGCCTTGCTGCTCCACTCAAAAATCCAGGAGAACCTGAAATTCTGCGGTTCGTCCGACTCCCAATCCAGCTCGGAGGCTGCTGACTCTTGCTGGTTGTTGCGCTGATAGAACTCAGCGGCGATTGCTCGATAGTGCAGCAGCGCAAGCTGTTCGGATGAGAAGGCGAGCGGCGCGTCCTCAATTGGCGCGAAGAGACTCTTGTCGTGGTCAGCACAGAAGCAATTCATCGTCGAGAACTCGCCGATGCCGATCTCTCTCACCTCGAACTTCGTCCGCTGCATCCTCATTATAGCGAGCAACGAGGTTGGGACAGCAAAGATGCGGCCTTTCTGTGCGATCTGCCTCAATTGGGAGCGAGGAACGATGTGAGCGCGGACGATCCGACCGCCGCATGGCGAATGATCGCAAGCGGCGAGGCACTCCTTCGTCTTGAAGATGCGTTGGTGCCGTTCGGCGAAGGACCACAGCTGAGGTGGAATCGACATGGTTCGTAAGATAAGGCCATTTGTATAATCAGCCCAGCCTCGGAACCCGGTCTATGAGTACACGCCGTAATCCACAGCCCTCGCCTCGCTCAGTTTCATACGGAGCCTGACGATCTCGTCGGCAGCATCCTTCGCCAGGGTGTGTATGCGGTCGTCTTCGCGAATGCTGCCTGAGCATGCGCTCGCTCGCCAAAGCCTTATCGCTTTAGCCCGCTCGCGCTCCTCTTGGCGCAAGCGGCGCAATATATCATCAGACACAGCCTGAAGGGCGCTCTAAACCGCCAGTCAAAACGCCCTTGAGAGACGTCTGCAACTCAGCCGTCTGAGCTCTCGCAGGCCCAGTTTTGCCATTGCAAACGTTACTGCTCAGGGCTTCCGGTGCGCCATCAAATGAGTGCTGAGCAAGGCTCCCCTTTATCTTTCTTGGGTTAAGGAATTCGCGACCGATTTAATGACAGGCGCGGCGAAAAGTACGATGGGGACCATAGTAGCCCAGGCGGCCAGCCAAGAGATCGACCAGTCGCTGATCAACGAAGCGTCGGTGGCCACTCGAAAGAACGCGATGGCCGAAGCGATAGCTGACGTTATTCGAGATTGGATGATCGCAAAAAGGAAATGCGCATAACGTCGCGGCAGCCGCGGGATATTTGACAATCTGATCATGCCGCCGCGTGTTTGGCCCGACGGTTTGCCTCGAGCCGTCGATCGACCAGCGCAACGATTTCATCTAAAATAGGATGGTTCATGCCGGTTTGTTTCGCTGCAAGCTGGACCAATTTATCTGCTCTCTCGATATTCAGGGCGCCGTTGTTAAGCGCGCGAGCAGCCGAGGCTGGCCTCGACAATTCCAGGGCCGCAGCGGCGTATTTTTCGAACGGCACCAATTCGTCGCGAGATGCGCCGAGTTTGGTGCATAAATCAAGCACGAAATCATAGATGGATCGCGACGCCTGAAGGTCTGAATGAACCGCTTCCCTCGCGGTACGCATTCCGTCGTCAGTAATGCAGCGGTAATTTCCCGCCATAAGCATCGCCCACTTGGCCAACGGCACGAAAATTGAGTCGTAAAATCGCAGTTTGACCGGAAGCTCTATCTTGCCTTCGGCGGTCTCAAAACGAGCAGCGTCGATCTCCTTTTCCAAACTCCGGATGATCTCGTTCGCTCGCTCATCGCCGAACCGGGCAACCTTGAAGTTCGTTGGCAGGGTCACCGCCAGCACATTCGGCTTCTCGCCAGGTGGCCGAATGGCCTGCGGATCCGGGCTGCACAGCGTAATAGCGTCTAGATCGAAGCGCTCCCAGACTTCGGGGGCGGTATAGGCGGGCTTGAGGAGCTCGGCATCAATAGCGGGAATCCGTTTCATATAGGCAAGCGGCGGCATGTTCATGATGGACATGCACGGAACGCTGGAGGCAGCGATCGCACCAAGCAACTCGCGAACGCCAGGTGATCCGTATTGGGGCTCCTGCATTGCAAGACCAATAAGATCGTATTCGCGAGGATCGATCTCCGCTGCTCCTGATGCCGATACCGTGCCCGGCAACCGGCGCGAATCCAATTCGACCGGCTCCGTGCGACCGCGAACCGGCAGACGGACCCGAAAGCCTTCGGAGTTTATGAGATCCGCCTCTTCGGGAAGACAGACGAGCCTTACAGAATGACCACCGAACAGAATCTTCGAGGCAAGAAGCGAGCCGTAAGACGCGCCCAGAATCAATATTCTGTACTTTGACATCACCGTCCCCTTTTATCTTAGCTGGCTTGAGCCAGCTGCGAGTTGATGTAGATCGTCGTTATCAGCAGATGGATCGGAGGGTATCAGCAGCGGCAAGTCCGGTCGCAGCAAGGGCACCGCGGCGGCGCCCACAAGCAAAATAGCGACCCCTGTCGCGAAAGGGACATTCCAATTGCCGGTCAGGTCGATCAGCCAACCAAACACGACGGGAGACACGATGCCGGCCAAGCCAACGCCCATGATCACGTAGGCGCTTCCAAGGCCCGCATATTCCTTGGAAACGTCCATCGGAATCGCGTACATGGGTGCTATTGTGAGCTCCAGGAAGAACATCGCTCCTGCAAGGAGCGGGACGACGATGCGCAAGTCGTTATAAAACATCGTGGGCGTAATGAGTGTCGCCGCACCGAGCAGCGAAACAACGATAACGCTGCAGCGTGCCAGGCGATTGCGGCCCGTCGTTTTTAGGACCCAATCGGAGATGATGCCGCCCACAGTGTTGCCTACCAGACCAGCGAAGAAAAGCGCGCTGGTCAGGAGGGCTGAGCTCTTCAGGTCAGTGTGATGCTGGTTGACGAAGTAGAGGGGCAGCCACGAGACGAACACCCAATACGTCCACCCGTAGGCAAACATCACCAGCGTCACAGAAGACATTCGCTTTGTCAGCAATAGCATAGGCATTTTCGCCCGCCGGTCCGGCAAGGAAACGGCCAGATCCTGCAGCGCACTCCGATCGAAGGTTGGATGCTCGCGCGGATCGTCGCGAAATGCAATCCACCAGACGGCGCACCAGGCCAAGGCTGCGACGCCGCAGACCACGAAGGCAATCCGCCATCCAGACCAGAGGATTATGGCCGTTACAATCGGCGGCGCAAGGGCCGCTCCCAGCCGGGACGCACTGTGCGTGATGCCCTGGATATATCCGAAGCGATGCGGTGGATACCAATTGCGCATGGCTTGGGTGGCTGCCGGAAAAGCAGGCCCCTCGCCCATCCCGACCAATAGCCGGGCAACAAAGAGTGTCGCGAGACCGCCGGCGAGCCCGGTGGCGATCGTGCCGAAGCCTGCGATCACCACGCACACAGCCAGGGTCGACTTCGCACCGAACTTCCTCGCCCCCCAGCCACCGAAGATCACCGAACCGAGATATGCCCAGGAGAACCCGCTGAAAATGAGCCCCGTTTCAGCGTTGCTGAGAGCAAAATGAGCTTTTAGAGGCGCGGCCGCCGCGGCGATGTTGACGCGATCGAGGTACATGATCGCAAACAATACGCACAGGAGCGCAGTGACCATGGCTTGAGCGCCGAAAAAGCGCCTTGCCGGAGCTGTGCTGGGCGAGGCATCGTCACCTTGTGGTGCGAGGAACATGTTTCTCTCCCTGTTGTATCTAGCGAGGGCCCCGCTCTTCCGGCGATGGCCGCCTCCTCGCTATTCGGCAGCTTCCGCCATGGAGGTTCGTCTATCGGAAAGTGCTTCGATGGCGGCCTCGATTGCTCCATCGCCATACGGAACGGCCTGTGTCTTCAGTCCCATTTCGATCGCGGCCAGCGTGCCAAGAACAGAGGCGTCGCTGAAATCGCCAAGATGACCAATGCGAAACACGCGATCGGCCAGCGGACCAAGGCCGTTACCTAGCGAAAGGTTCGCATCTTGTAGAACCTGGCGTCGCAGCGCGTCCGCCGAATGCCCTTGAGGGAGACGCACCGCAGTCAGCGACGATGAATACTCGCGCTCGTTGCAGCATTGGATTTCGAAACCCCAGCGCTGGACTGCCCGACGGGTTGCGAGTGCCGCACGGTCGTGTCGGCCGAAGATATTTGTTAGTCCTTCGACCTCGATCAAATCCAGCGCGACCTTCAATCCTTGGAGAAGGTTGGTGGATGGCGTGTACGGGAAGAAGCCTTGGGCGTTCGAGGCGATCATGTCGTCCCATCCAAGGAAGCTTCGCGCCAGCCGGGCTGCTTTCGATGCTTCGCGTGCTTTTGCAGAAACCGCGTTGAACCCCAATCCAGGAGGAAGCATCAGGCCCTTCTGCGAGCCGCCGACGGTGACGTCGACTCCCCATTCGTCGTGGCGATAGTCGATTGATCCCAGCGATGAGATGGTGTCGACCAGCAACAGCGCCGGATGTTTCGCATCGTCAATGGCTCGTCTGACTGCCTCGATGTTGGAAGTGACGCCAGTCGAAGTTTCATTGTGGACGATGGCAACCGCCTTGTAGGTGTGTTCTTTGTCCGCGAGCAGCGTCTCCTCGATCTGCTCCGCGCGCACGCCCGAGCGCCAGTCGCCTGCGATAATTTCAGGGCGCAGCCCAAGCGCGGTCGCCATCTTGCTCCAGAGCGTGGAGAACCACCCGGTTTCGAACATGAGAACGCGGTCGCCCGGCGAGAGGGTGTTCACCAGCGCCGCCTCCCAAGCGCCCGTCCCGGAAGTCGGATAGATCACAACGGGGCCCTCGGTTTTGAACACTGAGCGAACCCGCCTCAGTACGTCGAGGCCAAGCGCTGCGAATTCGGCGCTGCGGTGATCGATGGTCGGTTTCGCGATCGCTGCCAAGATGGGCAATGGGGTATTCGTGGGACCTGGAATTTGCAGAAAATGCCGACCCGATGAACGAGACATGTCCGATCTCCTAGATTGAAATTTCTGGAATGTTCGAGCACGGTTACGGCAGGCCGTTCCGACCGTGGCGCCTGAACGCCGGTCGCTCGGTCATGAGCTCGTAATAGTCCGCGAGAGCCTGATAGTTCGGTCGTTTTAGACCCGGATGCGTCAGGCTGAACCACCTGTTCACAACCAGACCGACTGGGATGTCGGCGATGGTGAAGCGATCCCCCATGACATAGGGGCCGTCGTCGGCAAGGTGCTGGTTGAGCAAGCCCATGGCATGGACGAGTTCCTTTTGTCCCTGCTCGACATACCAAGGATGGTCGTATGGCGCCTCTTTCAACTGTCCCCCGAGGAACGCGCCGCGAAGTGCGTGCGTGATGTCGTAGGCCACCCAATCCATCCACTGGTCGATGGCCTGTCTTCCTGCGGCGTCCTCGGGAAAAAGGTCGGTCGCGCCGTGCTTCGCTGCGAGATACCTCACGATCGTATTGGATTCGCGCATCACGCGATCACCTTCGATCACCACCGGCACCTGGCCTGTCGGGTTCAACTTGAGAAAATCAGGGGTATCGGTCGGTGCAAACCCGCGGCCGAAGTCCTCGCGCGTGTAGTCTATGCCGATCTCATCACAGACCCAGAGAACCTTCCGCACATTGAACGAATTCGCACGCCCCAGGATCCTGAGCGGACCGGCCGAATCCGTCCTCACTTCTCTTGCCTTGATCAAAACATCCGCCACGGCGTCCTCCATTGCTTTTACGGCAATTGAACAAGCGACGGATCTCGAAGTGAAATTCAATTATTCGATGCTTTTATGAGACAAACAGATGAATGTCGGCTTGCGTCAACTCCGAGCGTTCTCGCGGTCGCGAAATACGGAAGCTTCGGTCGTGCCGCGCAAGAAGTTGCGGTATCTCAGAGTGCGATCAGCTTTGCCGTGCAATAGCTTGAGAATGAACTTGGACTACGGCTGCTCGATCGTACGACCCGCCAGGTCAGAGTGACGGCCGTTGGCGAAACTCTGGCAGCCAGCGCCACCCGGCTGCTCACAGAATTGGACCCGGTTCTAAGAGAATTGAAAGACACCGGTCAGCAGCGGCGAGGCAGGGTCGTCATCGGCCTGCGTTCCGTCGGTGGCGCGTGGTCTCATGCCTGGATGCGCCGAACACTGCGCAAGGAAATGGCCAGAGATGTCCTTTGCAATCGAAGATGTCGAACCGGACGGCGGAAAGCTAATTCAGTGCTTCAAGCAGCATCAAGATGACGTCACGATTGGCTGCGCTGCTCAACTGTTCTCCGGGACACTGTCGGCATCCGACGGTCCGTCCGCATCATCTGCACGTTGAAGGTTACAGCCGATGCGGAACGGCCTGACGGCTAGTCAGGCTGGCTCAAATCGGTTGTCGCAAGAGATGCCACCAGTTGATCGTTCGACGAGCGCTTTGGATAAGCACTCTACCGCCGGGCAGCTAGCGAGCAGTCTGGCGTCGAAAACAGGAACCGCCTCTCCCGCTCTGAGAAGCCCGGCATTCGTGCTGGGTGGCATAGATGCAGCGCGTGTGTCTATGCTTCGTGTAGCACCAGTCGTTCCCTGCCGCATTTGCCGGCGCAGCCAGCGACGCAGACGCCAGTATTGCCAACATTCCACACGCAATAAAAATAAGCTTTCGTATTTGAAAATCCTCCTGTTCGTTGATTAGATCGAGCCTTATTCAAGCGTTTTTTCAATGTCGGGCCGCTCTACCTGTAATGCGGTACGCAGCATGAAGTTTTGGTCGATATCGTCGCGTCGAGCGAAAGATTGATAATAACAACTACTACACTTCTCTATCTCAGAATGAAATTTTGGCAGCGCGGAGGATATCGGGTGATCACCTGATGGGCATCAGGAATCGCACCAAGATGTCCCGCGCAAGAGGACAACTCGGCATGAGGCTCGCTCATATGTTATGTTGTCTGCTCGTCCCATGGCGGACACGGATGTGTTTCCAACTAATGCAATAGTCAGAATCCCTTACGTTTTGAACAAAGCGATAGCTTTGAATTTCGGATATCGGCTCGAAACTGATTTGCCGGCCAACGAATTTCCAGGCCGCGGATACGCTCCCGCATTTGGCGACGTGGACAATGATAGCATCGGCGCTTACGGTACCCTTGGCGATCTTATTTTTTCGCACATCATGATGGGGCGATGAGATGGTTTTTCGCGCGCCTTCCTCGATCAAGCGATCGACTGCTCGTTTTATCTTCTTTTTATGCGTTTGGCTCATTGTCGCAAATTGGAGACTTGCCGATCTTCCGGTTGGCATCGCTGCTTCAGCGCTTGCGTCGTCGATCAGCTTCACACTCTGGCCGAGCTATCCATTCAACCTTCGTCTCGCTCCATTCGCGAGGCTCACATTCCGCTTGCTAGGCCACTCGATTCTTGCTGGCGTTGATGTGGCCCGACGCGCGCTGCTGCCGCGTCTCGATTTGCATCCCGGTTTCGTGGCTTGCCCTCTCACCTCGCCATCTGGCGGCATCCGGAACGTCTTTCTCCTGTATCAAAGTCTGCAGCCGGGAAGCTTGCCTACGGGCGTCGACGACGATCATATTCAGATTCACTGCTTAGACATCAGCCAGCCGGTCATTGAAGCCATCGAGGCAGACGAAGCTCTGTTCAAGAGGATGATCGGCCGTGAATGAATCGCTTCTCGGGACGGCAGGTCTGATCCTTCTCAGTGTCGCGGCAGGACTCGCCCGTGTCCTTAGCGGCCCCAATGACGTGGAGCGATTGATGGCTGTGCAATTGCTCAGCACCGGAGGAGTCGCCGCCCTGCTCCTGATCGCTTACGCGACAAATGTCCCCGGCGTTGATGATGTAGCACTCGGCCTCGCTCTACTGACAGCCTTTGCGGCCATCGCTTTTGTCAATCATCTCGAAGCGGACGAAGGAGGAGCTGAAACGTGACCTTTCTCGTCGATCTCTTCAGAATCGTCGCGATCGTTGTCGGTACGTTTTTCTTTGTCGCAGGAACCGTTGGCTTGCTGCGCTTCCCTGACTCGCTTACCCGCCTCCATGCTCTGGCCAAGGCAGACAATATTGGTCTTGGCCTGGTCGTCCTTGGCCTGCTTCCGCTTACCGAGAATGTGCTCGCGGCATTCAAGGTGATCCTGATTTGGGCTTTGGTGCTGGTCTCAGGCGGTTCGACAGCACAGCTTATCGGGCGCGCGCTCAGGAGCGGCCGCAGGTGAGTGTGCTCCCATTCATTGATATTGGTCTCAGCATTCTGGTCGTCACCGTCGCAGCTTCAACTATCTTTATGCAAGAGCTGTTTGCCGCAGTGGTCAGCTACGTCGCCTACGGGCTACTTCTCGCCTTTGTCTGGATACGCCTTTATGCGCCAGACGTCGCGCTGACCGAAGCGGCCATCGGCAGCGGCGTCACCGGGGTCTTGCTGATTACCGCAGGCAAGCGGCTCGTTCCGCTCAGCAGGACGACGACAGAAGCGGAGCCGACACTCACACTGAGGGTCTTCGCCGGGACTTTCGCCGCGCTGGTCGCCTGTGCCCTGGGTGCTGCAATTCTTGTGCTTCCTGATGAGCCGCCTTCGCTGGCGCCCGAGGCGGCTGTCGCCGCCAGCGGTGCCGGAGCGGGTCTCGGCAATCCTATTACGGCCGTCCTGATTTCTTATCGTTCCTTTGACACCATGCTTGAAAAGATCGTGCTGATTCTGGCGGTCGTCGCGGTCTGGTCGATCGGCACAGACGGGGCATGGGGCAATGCGCCGGCGCAGCTCCGCCAAGCCCGACCACATCCTGAGATGGTGTTTCTCGCTCAGGTCCTGGTCCCCATTGGCACTCTTATTGGTATTCATATTTTCTGGGTCGGGGCCGACGCACCTGGCGGCGCCTTTCAGGGCGGCGCATTGCTCGCCGCTATGTGGATGATGGCCATGATGGCGCATCTCACGGAACCGCCCCGCATCGACGTGCGATGGCTTCGGCTCGCGCTTGTCGCCGGACCGGCCGTGTTCTTGATCGTCGGCCTTGCGGGCGTCTTCATGGCCGGGAGTTTCTTCGCCTATCCGCCAAGCTTGGCCAAGCCCATTATTCTGTTCATCGAAACGTTCATGGTATTGTCGATCGCGGCGGCGCTTCCGATGCTGGTCGCCGGTCCGCCAAATGAGAGGCCGGTGCCATGACAACTGCGGCTCTTGCAGGTTTGGTGGGAGCGGCTTTGGTCGGTTTCGGGCTTTATGGCCTCATTGTGCAGCCCCACCCGCTGCGCAAATTGCTGGCTTTCAATCTGATCGGCAGTGGCGTCTTCCTCGTTTTCGGAATTGTCGCTCGGCGCGGTGCGGCCGCCGGCTTTCCCTTTGATCCTGTCCCTCAGGCGATGGTCATCACCGGGATCGTTGTCGCCTTTGCCGCCAGCGCAGTCGCGGTTGCACTCATTTGGCGCCTTTACTCCGAGACCGGCCATGTCACGCTCGATCCCGACGCTTGGACCGAGCCGAGCCGTGAGCGCGAAAGCTGATGGCGGATCTGGCGACAACCACGCCAGGCGGATTCCTGCTGATCCTCGCGATTCTTCTGCCAGTCACCGGTATCATTCTTTGCTTCATAGTCGGGGGCCGTCATGTCGATCGCATCGCGCTCGGGCTGACGCCATTCGGCCTGGCACTGGCCGGCGCTATCGCATTCCGGGTGGGACAATCGGGAAAGCCGGTCTTCTATGCGATCGGCGGACTGCCACCGCCGCTCGGCATCGCATTACGCGCCGATGGCATATCGGCCGTAATGCTGGTCGCTGCAGCCGTGATCCTGACGGCCGCAGCTTTTTATGCCCGCGAGAAATTTGCCACGCTCGATGGGGTTCGTGAAAGCCGTGGAGCAATATCATTCTGGATCATGCTCCAGGCGATCTGGGCCGCGCTAAACATCATTTTTGTCGGCGCCGACCTGTTCAACCTTTACGTCGCACTGGAATTGCTGACATTCGCAGCGGTCCCCCTCGTTTGCATGGATGGACGGCCGGAGACGCTTGCCGCGGCCTTACGCTATCTGCTTTTCGCCCTGTTCGGCTCGATTTCCTATCTGCTCGGCGTCGCCTTGCTTTACGGTGCCTGCGGAACATTGGACATTTCACTTCTTGCTCTAAGAGTGCGGCCGACGCCCGCGGTGTGGACCGCAGCATCTTTGATGACTGGAGGCCTGCTCGCCAAGACAGCGTTGTTTCCATTGCATCTCTGGTTGCCGCCCGCTCATGCCAACGCGCCTGCGGCCGCGAGCGCCGTGCTTTCCGGCCTTGTCGTTAAGGGGTCATTCTTTCTGACACTGCGGCTATGGTTTTTTGTCCTTCCCGCTCTTTCAACTGAACAGGTTGCCGCCGTACTGGGCGGGCTCGGCTCTGCCGCCATCATCGTCGGCGGCGTCCTGGCATTGCGACAGGCGCGGCTCAAATTGCTGATCGCCTATTCGACTGTTTCGCAGATCGGCTACCTGTTTCTGATATTCCCGCTCGCCGCAGGCGCACATGCCTGGAGCACGATCGGCTGGAGCGCCGGATTGATGCAGGTTCTCGCCCATGCATTCGCCAAGGCAGCGCTGTTTCTCGCCGCAGGCGTGCTCGCCGAGACGGTCGGACACGATCAAATTGTAAAGTTCGGCGGCGCGGCGCGTGCATTGCCATTGACCTTTTTGACCATCACGCTTGCGGGCTTGTCCCTGACGGGTCTCCCGCCGAGCGGCGGGTTCAGCGCAAAATGGCTCATGCTGCAGGCCTCCATCGCATCGGGGCAATGGATCTGGTCTCTGCCCGCGCTCGGCGGCGGTCTACTGGCTGCAGGATATATGTACCGTATCCTCACGCCAGCTTTGTCTGACGGCAAAATCTCGATTGAACGGCCACCCAAGCGCTATCAGGAGGTGATCGCGTTTGTTCTCACCTTGATTGCGCTCGCCCTCGGTTTCGTGCCGCAATCGTTTTTCGACTTTATCGAGATCGGCCGCCCGCTGGCGGAAACGGGGCTGTCATGACCGGTCTTGGCACCGGCCTGCTCGTCGCGAGCTTGGCCGTACCATTGGCCTTTCTCGGGGCATGCCTGGTGCAAGGCCTGCGTGAGCGTGCCCTCACCCTGCAGTGGCTAGCGCCGTTGCCCGGTCTTGCAGCTGGAGTGCTCGGTCTATCCAGCGGGCCGTTGACCGGCGACCTTCCGGTGATTGGCGTCACGCTATTTCTGGATGTGACTGGTGCGCTGATCCTTTCTACTGCGGCCCTCCTTTGGGTCATCGTCAGCGCCGCCCTTTGTCGCGATGGTTGGCCAGACAACCGATTTTCCGTTTCGTGGCTCCTCACCATGTGCGGCAATATCGGCGTCTTCGTTGCTGGTGACCTCGTCTCCTTCTACCTTTTCTATGCGCTCCTCAGCATTCCGGCTTACGGTCTGTTTGCTTTCTCCGGAGGATTCGAACCAAGGCGCGCGGGTGCGGTGTATATGGCATTCACCATTATTGGCGAGGCGCTTGTTCTGCTCGCCTTTGCAATGCTCGTGGCGGCCGAGCCGCATGGCAGCACTCGCATTGAAGATGTTATGGTTGCGCTTCCCGCTTCACCGTGGCGTAACCTTGTTTTGGGGCTGGTCGTCGCCGGATTCGGTATGAAAATTGGCACGATTCCCTTTAATGGCTGGATGCCGCTCAACTACCGAGCCGCACCGATCGCCGCCGCTGCCGTCTTGAGCGGCGCAGGCGTCAAGGGCGGCGTCATCGGGATGATCCGTTTCCTGCCGCTTGGCTTTCCCATGGAAGGCTGGGGCGAAGCGCTCGTGATACTTGGCTTCCTGTCGGCCTTCTATGGCGTCGGATTGGGGCTGACCCAGAAAGATCCTAAGGTCGTTCTCGCCTATTCCAGCGTCAGCCAGATGGGCGTGATCCTGGCGGCGCTTGGCGCGGCGTTAGCGGAAGGACGCGCTGAACTCTCATCCGGCATCGCTTTCTATGCCGCCAACCATTTGCTGGTCAAAGCGGCCCTGTTCCTGACCATCGGTCCGCTTGTCATACAGCGAGCAAAGTCCACGCTTGTTGTCCTGGCGACAGTTCTCGCCCTGAGTCTCGCCGGGCTTCCCCTGACCGGCGGCGCTTTGGCCAAGCTTGCGTTGAAGGCACCTTTTGGCAACGAAGCGGAAGCGATACTGACCACTCTGTCTTCCATCGCTACCGCGCTGTTGATGACCCATTTACTGAACTGCATCACGGCGCAACGGCCGGGTATCGTCTGGAATGGCCCCGCTATTTTGGTCCGATTTTGGCCGGCTATTGCGCTCGCCGCGATCCTGCTGCCGTGGTTGCTCTATCCGGCCGTGGGTGAGGCCTCAACTTCACTCAAGCCCGGCAATATCCTCGACGAGCTCTGGCCTGCGACCGTCGGCGCAGGTCTTGCCATGGCGCTGTCCCGCTCCGGTCTCTCTTTCCCCAACGTGCCAGTCGGCGATACGGTAGTTCTTTACGAACGGACGTTCCGCCGGGTTCTCGCCGTTGGACCATGGCTGGAACGGTTCGATGGCCGTCTCCGGCAATGGCCGGTGGCAGGCATTTCGTTGCTGCTGATCGTGCTGTTCTTGTTGACGGCGACCCCTGCAGGCACTCCAGTACGGTGATCTAAGATTCATCGCCACCCGTTCGTCACCGTAGTGGCACGGGGACGGCGGGGTGGCGAACAACGATTCAAACTCCCACTACTTCCTCTGGCCGGGTCGCCGGTTCCTTGACGCGGAAGAAAATGACATAGAGTGCCGGCAGGACAATAAGGGTCAGAAGCGTCGCCACGAATAGCCCTCCCATGATGGCGAAAGCCATCGGCCCCCAGAATACCGTGGGCGCAATCGGAATGAAGCCCAGAACGGTCGAGATGGCCGTCAGCATGATGGGCCGGAAGCGGGACAACGCACCTTCCACGACCGCGTCCCAAAGCTCCTTCCCCTGTGCACGCTCGCTCTCGATCTGCTCGATGAGAATGACGGCGTTGCGCGCGATCATGCCCATCAAGGCCAAGATGCCGAGGATCGCGACGAAGCCGAGCGGGCGACGGGAGATAAGCAGGGCAGTAACGATACCGATCAGCCCCATCGGTACGACGCTGAGCACCATGGCAAGCCGCCTGAAGCTATGCAGCTGAGCCATCAGAAAGAGCAGCATCAGGAGCAGCATGATCGGCACCATGGCAAAGACAGAAGCCTGCGAGCTGGCGCTTTCCTCGACCGTCCCGCCAACGGCGATGCGATAATCTGCCGGCAAACTGGCCCGCAGGTTTTTCACCGCAGGAGTGAGCGATGCGACCGCTCCCTCGGGCGTCGAGCCTGGTCGGACGTCGGCCTGGACCGTTAAAGTCGGAATGCGGTCGCGCCGCCATACCAACGGATATTCTTGCGAGAACTCAAACCTCGCAATCTGGCTGAGCGGCACTGTGCGGCCATTCGGTAAGGGCACCTGCAAGGATTGCATGGTATCCAGAGAGACACGTTGCTCATCCTGGGCACGGGCGACGACGTCGACGAGATAGATATTATCGCGCACCTGGGTGATTGGTGCGCCGGTCATGACCGCATTCATATAGGAAGAAAGCGCCTGTGAGCTCAGTCCAAGAAGCCGAGCCTGATCCTGATCAATGACAACCCGCACCTTGCGTGCCGGCTCCATCCAATCGAAATTGACGCCACGAAGATTTTGATCCGAGCCGAGAATCTGCCCGAGTTGTAAGGCAATAGCGCGGACCTCGCTGAGGTCCGGACCGCTGACACGATATTGCACAGGCCAGCCCACGGGCGGCCCGAGCTCCAGCGGAGAGACGCGAGACACGGCGTTTGGCAATTCCTCCGCCAATTTCTTCTCCAGCGTCGCCTGCAACCTTTCGCGCGCCGCGATATCCTTTGCAATGACCACAGCTTGTGAAAAGAAATCATTGTTGAGCTGAACATTCAGCGGCAAATAGAAGCGGATCGCGCCGCGCCCGATATAGCTACTCCAGCTCGTGACGTCAGGATTTTCCTTGAGGATCGCGTCAAGCTTGGTTGCAGCGCGCTCGCTCGCAAAAATCGAGGAGTTCTGCGGTAACGTCAGATCAACGACAAGCTCGGGACGGTCCGATGCCGGAAAGAATTGCCGCGGGACCAGCGGAAGTGCCAAGAGCGAGGCCACGAAGCATGCCAGCGTGATCGCAATCGTCGTCCATCGCCAGCGCATCGCTGTGAGAAGAAGCTTGCGGAACGCAGCCAAGGTACGATTCGGCTTTTGCTGCTGCTCGTTCTTCTGCGGTGCCTTGAGTAGCCACACGCCGAGCAGCGGGGCGTATAGCACGGCGACGAACCAGGAGACGATCAACGCAATCGAAACAACCGCGAAAATTGAAAACGTATACTCACCGGCCGACGACCGCGCAAAACCGATTGGAACAAAGCCCGCCGCGGTCACGAAAGATCCGGTCAACATCGGAAAAGCCAGGGTTTCATATGCGAACGTCGCGGCCTTCTCCTTGTCATCGCCAGCTGCCATTCGCGAGGTCATTACATCGATCGTTGTCATTGCGTCGTCGACCAGCAGTCCGAGCGCGATGATCAGTGCCCCAAGTGAGATACGCTGCAGGTCTATCCCAATGAATTCCATAATCGGAAAGATGATCGCGACCGTGAGCGGAATTGACAGGGCAACAACCGCGCCGGGGCGGAATCCAAGGCTCACGATGCTGCAGGCCATGATGATGGCGATGGCTTGCCAGAGCGACGTCATGAATTCATTAATGGAGTTTCTGACGACCACCGGCTGATCCGAGACCAAGGTCACATCGATGCCCAGCGGCAATTCCGCCAAACCCGCGTCAACCGCCTTTCTGACATTCTCGCCGAGCGCCAGAATGTCGCCACCTTCGCGCATCGCAATGGCAAGGCCGATCGCCGGCTTGCCGTTCACGCGGAACATCGGCTGCGGTGGATCGGACAAGCTGCGACGTACCTCGGCGATATCGCGCAGGCGGATCAAGCGGCCATTCGACGGAAAATTGACGTCCAGCAGGTCATTTTCAGACTTGAAAGCGCCGGTCACTCGGATCGAGAGCTTCTCGTCTCCGGTCTGTAGAGAACCTGCCGGAACCACGGCATTCTGCGCCTGAAGCGCGGCAATCAGCGCGCCTCTGTCGATCCCGAGCCCAGCAAGCTGACGGGTTGAGAATTCGACATAGATCTGCTCGTCTTGGGCGCCAAGGATCTCGATCTTGGAGACGTCCGGAACCTGCAAGAGTTTCGAACGCATATCCTCGACATAATCGCGTAATTCCCGATGGCCGAACCCGTCAGCGGAAAACGCGTAGATCAAGCCGTAGGTGTCACCGAAATCATCGTTGAAGCCGGGACCAACAACGCCTTGAGGCAAAGTCCTGCGGATGTCGCCGATATTCTTTCGCACCTGATACCAGATGTCAGGGACCTCCCTCGCGGTCGTCGACCCCTTGAGATGAACGAAAATGGTCGTGAGGCCAGGACCGGTATAGGAGCGTAGGTAGTCCAGTCCCTTGGTTTCCTGCAGCTTGCGCTCAAGCCGCTCCGTCACCTGATCCAATGTGTCGTCTAACGTCGCACCCGGCCACGCCGCTTGGACGATCATGGCTCGGAACGTGAAAGCCGGATCTTCGCTACGGCCCAGACGGAAATATGACATCAGGCCGCCGACCGTGATCGCGATCATCGTGAAGACGATGAAGGATCGATGTTTTAGCGCCCAGTCGGAAAGGTTTGGGCCAATCATGACCGCGCTCCCAACAGTCTCACCTTCTGACCCGGGTGAAGCGCTTGGACCCCCGCCGTTACGACGACCTCGCCCCCATCGAGACCTGACGAAACAACGACGGTGCCCGGATCAAAACGAAGAACCTCGATCGGCTTGAGAGCAACGGTGAATTTGTCAGGTTCCACTACCCAAACCGCCGGTCCTCTATCCATGGCCGTCAATGCACTCGCCGGAATCGAAATTCCGTGGCCGTGATCAACTTCCATCCGACCGGATACGGTCGCGCCAAGTCGCATGTTTGGTGGAGGGTCGTTGACCGCGACACGCACTTTAAAAGTGCGGGTAACGGGATCGGCTTGCGGATCGACTTGGCGCACCCGCCCCTTGGCGACGATATTCGGGTCGTCGGTCAGCGATACGAATACGTCGGCATCGCCCGGAGCGGTACGCAAGACCTGCGCCGGGACGTCGAAGACCGCATCCCATCCGGAATCGCGCGCAACCATAAAGATCATCTGACCAGCCTGTACGACCTCGCCCGATTCCGCCGAGCGGCTGGTGATCGTGCCGTTCACGCCAGCCTTGAGCTCAGTGTAGCCGACACGATCTTCGGCAATCTCCACCTGGGCCTTGGCGTCGTCTACCGCTGCCTGCGCTGTCCTCAAGGCTTGCTGGGCCTGGTCAAAGTTGGCCCGCGTCGTCCAGCCTTGTTGCAGCAGCGTCTGCTGGCGATCGAAATGGTTGGAATCCTGTTCCAGGCGGGCCTTAGCGGCAGAGAGTGCTGCATTCGCAGAGCGAAGCGTGTTGAACTCATTCTGCGGATCAAGCTTGGCAAGTACTTTGTCCGCCGTGACGCGATCGCCCGTATCCGCCAAACGCTCGATGATCCGGCCTCCAATGCGGAAGGCGAGCGCGACTTCCTTTTCCGCCTGAATCTGCCCTGTGAGGGTAATCGTTCCGCCGAGACCAGCTTTTTCGACGGTGACGGTGCGGACCGGACGCACAGCCGGGGTTTCTTGGGCAATTTCACGCCGGCAGCCCGCAAGCATCACGACGAGAGCCGGCGCAATCAGCGCGATAAGCTGGAATCGGAACAGACGCCAATGAGCGAAACAGGTGCGGGATGAAGGCGACATTCAAACCTCACTTTTGGTAAGTAGGGTTAGAATCATCCACCGTTAGAACGGCGGCGTCGGCATTTCCGCGGTATGATGCGTTGCTACTTCGTGGTGTTGGCCCTTAAACGTGCTTGGCCGTGTCGATCGATCTCGGCACGAGGATAGCGAGTTAACGGGCGCCCACAGCAGCCACGGACGAAATACCACTCGCCTATTCTGTCAGTAATATACGGGAATAACGTGTTTGACGATGCCCGCGAGCAGCCAACTGACGGGCCCACGATCGCCCCCTGTTCTGGCCTGCTCCATCGGAGTGTCAGAAATGCTGACGGACTTTGACCGAACGAAGTGATCATCGCGCGGCTTCGCGAAGATCGGCAAGATGCTGATAGAAACCGAAAGGGAACGTGGCTACAAGCTTACCGCCGACGCTCGATGAATCTGAAAAACACCTCCCGGACCAGCGTCAGATAAGCAAGGCCAGCGTATTCATTGCCGCCGCTCTCGTCGTCGCAGCGATCGCAATCTCCTACTTCCACACCACTTCGTGCAGGACCAGATCGATGCCCAGGTTCTCTCTCTACCGTCGATGCCGCACTTCGACGGGGAGTCACATTCGTCGGCCGCAAGACACAAGAGCCTTTTCCCGAGGGAAAAATTCCTAACTGGGCAGAAGACTAACATGTGTGATGGCCGACGTCCGACGCGGATGGCAGCCTCACTCGATGTCAGATCCGCTGTACGCTCGCGCAACGCTTGCAATTAAGGAAAGACGCCGATTACAGGCTGAAAAGCTGCAGCTGCAGCTAGATTACTTTGAGCGCCTGAAGACGCTTCAACTTGCCGTTCTCGAAAGTGCAATGCTCAGAATAGAAATCAAAGCGCGCCGAGACGACAACGAGTAACGGACGACTTCCGTATTCGATGCTTATTTTGATTTTTGCACTAGGCTAAGTGTACTTGTGAACAATCTGCCAAGATGGTAGTTACCAACCATCATCGCGCGACCTGACGGCAATTATCGGTGACAGAGAGTGCTGCAAGCTCCCGCCAAATTAATCCGAGCGAGGAGCCATGTGCGAACATTGTGACCAATTCGACCAACGCATCCAAAAATTCCGACGCTTCCTCGCACAACCGATCGACCCCTTGACGGCGGAGCGATTGACCGCCGCCGTGAAAGAGCTGGAAGCGGCTCGAGCCGCGCTCCATCCCGAGCAAAAGTAACTCATCTCCTAGAGCAAATGCCAGCTTACGGCGCAAAATGCACCAAGGTGGACCGATAGTCCGGGGTGCTGAAATGCCCTCAATGCGCCGGCTGTGCCTGGATCTGCGAAGAGCAAACCGGGCGACCGCAGGGCGGCGGACAACGGCGCGAAGCCGGTCCTGGTTGTCGATGAAGACGATGTCGTGGTGGCGTTGGATACGCACCGCGCGACGCAGCCAAAGGTTCCCTATCGCGCAGCCCTTAAACGCCATTCTCATCGACGATGTCGCGAGTCGAAATCCGCCCCGCCGACGTTCTAGAAAAAGGCATAGCGGATTGAGGTAGGTCAACGACGCGATGGAAAGACCAGCAGTAGAATGCGACCAGGTTCAGGTGGCAGAGGCCAAGTACAGCCAATCTCTTTTCGGATCGCAAATACTGCGGGAGAGCGATAATGCCGGCGGCGAAAGCGAGAGCTTGCAAAATCCTTGCCGAACTCAGTCAAGCGCAAGCTGAGCTCGTCGGCAAGACCGTCATCCTGACCAACGGCAAAGCTGGAACAGTTGAGAACATTTGGCTCGATGAATTTCATGGCTTGCGCATTTCGATCACGGGCCACGACGGTCGATGGCCGGTCTCGACAATCAAGTTGGCCTCAAGTGCGGCACTGTTATGCCGTAAGCATAGGTCGTTCCTGCCCACTGGTTCCGATTAGCATCGGAGTGCGCTCAAGGCATTTCGATTAAGAATTTCGTGATGGAGATTTTCGGATCCGAAGCGCCTGGACCGGCGCTGATCGGCGTCTTCGCAGGTCTGGCGCACGCTCTCCGTTTGATTCCTCTCTGGCATATTGATGATGATCGGGCTGTGCGATCTACTGGCTCGAGTTCAGCACAAACATCAGTATGGCAGCCACTCCCATCACTGCCGTGGCAATCCAGGCAAGAGCCAGAATCGGCCAGTTCGAGGTGAACGGACCCATTACACTCTTCTTCGAGGCGAGGAGAATAATGACGACCATCAGTGGGACCGCAACCATGCCGTTGATCACCGCGCTCCAGAACAGCGCCTTCATCGGACTGATCGGCGAATACTGGATAACGAGGCCGGCGAGCACACTGACAGCAATTACTCCGTAGAATCCACGCGCATCCGTCGCCTTTCTTTCTAGCCCAGATTTCCAGCCCATGGCTTCGGCAAGAGCGTAGGCGGCCGAGCCTGCAAGGACCGGCACGCCAATCAGGCCGACGCCGAGGATACCGAGTGCAAACAGGATGAAGGCAAAGTCTCCGGCAAGGGGCCGCAAGGCGCTTGCCGCCTGGGCCGCCGTTTGAATGTCCGTGATTCCCGCAACATGAAGAGTAACAGCAGTAGCCAGAATGATGAAGTATGCGGTGATATTGGAGTAGAACATGCCGCTCCAGGTGTCCCATTGGATACGTCGCAGCTCAACCTGTGCGGCGGCCGGGTCCTGCAACAGTGGCGCGGCTCCCGGCTTGGCCAGCATGTCTTCCACCTCCTCCGACGCCTGCCAGAAGAAAAGGTAGGGACTAATCGTGGTCCCGAACACACCGACTACGACTGCTGCAAAGTCCGAACTCAGAGTCAGGTTTGGCCACACTGTTCTGCGTGTGACCTCGCCCCAGGGGACATGAACCGTGAATAGGACGGCCGCATAAGCGAGGAGCGAAAGCGTCAACCACTTCAGAAACCATAGGTATCTGTGATACGGCACGAATACTTGAAGCAGCAGCGTCGCGAGCACGAAGATGGTCGTCATGAGATGACGCCCAACACCGCTGACCAGTTCAGCCACTTCGCCCATGGCGGCCACGTCGGCAGCGATATTCAGCGTGTTCGCCAGCAGCAGCAACAGAACCACGGCTTTGAGCACGATCGGCGGAAACGCTGTCTTGATATTCGCCGCCAGTCCTTTCCCCGTGACCCGCCCGATCTGGGCGCAGATAGCCTGGATCGCTGCCATTAATGGGTAAGCCAACGGCATGGTCCACAGCATGTCCAGACCGAATTGAGCTCCCGCCTGGGAGTAGGTGGCAATGCCACTGGGATCGTCATCAGCGACGCCGGTAATGAGGCCTGGTCCGACCTTCGATAACGGATGTTCCTTCAATCGAGCCCAGAAAGTGCCGAGCGGACCTCTAGGCTCGCCTTTCCCCTCGATGTCGGACACATCCACCATGGTGTTTTGACCTAATGGGACACCAGAACAGGGATTTTAGAGGACCGCAGCATCGACTTGGTCGTGCCGCCAAAAATGAACTCTAGCCACATCGGATGCGAGTAGCCGCCCATGACCAGCACATCATAATCAGCCTTTTTGGCCTGTTCGCAAAGGGCCGCAGCTTCGTCACCAGCTTCGATCGCGACTGCCTCTCGCGCGAGCGATATGCCGTAATGCGAGAGGTGATCGCTCAGCTTATACGCGTCCTCGGCCACTTCTGCAGTCGAGAATGAGTTGACCCTTACAATCTCTACCAACTTGGCTTGGCTCAACAGTGGCAGCGCATCGTGGACAGCCCGGACCGCCTCGCGGCTTCCGTCCCATGCGATCCCGATACGTGCGAATGAAGACGGTCCTATAGTGGCTGGCACCACAAGCACGGGGCGGCCGCAATGCACGACAACCGAGTGAGAAATCGGCAGCGGGTGAGACACAAGCGGACGTTGCCACTCATACTGCCCAAGGATCACCAGGTCGACATAGCGAGCCCGGTTGCTGATCTCCTCGACAATATCGCCTTCTGCTTCGAACCATGGCGCGGTTATCGCGCCCACTGTTGTTTCCTCTGCAAAGATTGCTCTTGCCAAGAGAGCATCCTCGGCCAGCTCGCGCGCAAAATTGGCAACAGCCTTGTCTAATTGACTCGGCTTATACAGTGGCTCGACATCTGGAGGTGGCGTGACATGCAGCCCAGCCAGCTGAGCTCCCGTCCTCCGCGCGAGCTCGATGGAGAGCTTAAGCCGGCGCCGCCCATCCTCGCTGCCATCGATGTGAACAAGCAAGTCCCTGAGCATGTTCTGCCCCTTTAGCGACAAATTGGCACGTTAGCGGCAAGGAACCTCTCAAGATTGCGGCAGATCAAATATTGACCGCTCGAGATTCCGCGACGGCACGAGGTCGACACACCAGCACGCCAAGGACCAACCTGGGGGATCTACGATCTGGATTTCCGAGGGTGCGCTTTAGCGATCTGAAGACACGATCACCAACCTATTAGCCTCAGAGGAAGACGAGCTCCGTCACGGCCTACAGATATGGAATCCGCAAAGGAAATTGCTCCGTAACGGAGAATAGCGCTGCCTGGGGCGGCTCGCGCTGGCGGCAGGGTGGACCGACCTGGTGATCTCGAAGCGCCTCAGGATTGCATCACATCTAATCCAATTCTCGTCAGTGCTTATTTCTGCTGAATACGATTCAGATAATCGATGACCGCGAGGATGCGCGTTCGCACCACGACTTCTCGCAATCCTCGCGACGGATCAAGCGCGTCATAAGGCGGATCGACAATGTGAGGCAAATCCATAATTGGATTGAATCGCTCTCCCCAAATTGGCATTTCACGAGTGCCGTGAGCGGCAATTGTTTTCGATCCGTATATGGTTTCATAGACGGCGCTCGTTGGAAAGACCCCGTTGTTGTCCTTGGCCAGGATCGTCAAATCGGAAGGCATCACCTTGAGCTGCGCGCTGACGGGCCCTTTGCCCTTTCCATCCGTGCCATGGCAGCTTGCGCACGAAGACTGAAATTCAGCCTTACCGACGTCGAGGTCTTCGGCCTGAACCGCCGCAGCTAGAACAACAGTAAGGCTGGCGATCATCCACCACTTTAAGACATTGGCCATCATATCTGCCCCAGTTTTTAGAGTACTCTTATTAGCGGTCCTCGGCTTTCTGGGCTTTGACACAGGTCAATGGCTCGTAGATGGCTACGCGACGCGCGCCATCCAGCCCTAACCTTACGGCAAGCGGGAGGCATCTATCCTGAACCCGTGCGGAGCGGCTGCGCCTGGAGAGGATAAACCGGCAGTCGATCCTAACCCGATCTACCTCCCGCCAATAACATGTGTTAAAGTCTGAAATTGGATCGCGCTGCGCGATTTCGCGCAGTGCAGCGAAATGGGTTGGCGCGCCTTCAATTTTCATTGCGAACGTCCGGCTCACGAACTCATAACTCTACCGCCCGAAGAGACCTCCGTGGCGACGTAGTCGTTTGAAAAGCCAATTCGTAAGTCCGGTTACGGAGACGCACGATGTTCTCTGGACGCTTGCTCGAACAGTAAAGCAATCTGCTAGTCCGACCGCATTCTCGCAAACGCTCAGGCCGCCGACGATTATGTGCCATCTCCTTTCGTTACCGACTTTGGACGCAGGATCTAGCGATGTCCTCCAAACGGAGATCAATACCCGCTGAACTGCAACAGGCTCTCGAAGCAGCCCAGATCATGGTGCGCCAATTCGACGGGACCATTCTGCATTGGACGCGCGGAATGGAACATCTGTATGGTTGGTCAGCCGAAGAGGCGATCGGGCGAAAGTCCCACGAACTTCTGGCGACCGTGTTTCCGTACTCCCTTGCAGACATCGAAGCGGAGTTGGCCAACCGGACGGAGTGGGTTGGCGAACTTCTTCATACCACCAAGGACGGCAGCCATCTCGTTGCGGCCAGCCATTGGTCCCTTCGGTCCGGTATCATCGTCGAGGTCGACAACGATGTGACTTCCCAACGAAGAGCTCTCGAAGCGCGCCAATACCTGGCCAACATCGTTGATTCCTCGGACGACGCCATCATCGGAAAGACACTGGACGGCGTCATTACGAGCTGGAACCACGCGGCTCAACTGATGTTCGGCTACTCAGCCGAAGAGATCGTAGGCAAACCGATCACTTTGCTAGCGCCGCCCGAGCGGCTGGAAGAACAACTCGAGATGCTGCGGCAGATCGGCCGAGGCGAGCGGATCGAACACTTTGAAACCATTCGCATCCGTAAGGATGGCACCTCCTTGCCCGTATCCCTGACAATCTCGCCAATCATCGGTCCCGGAGGTCGGATCCTCGGCGCATCGAAAATCGTCCGGGACATCTCCGAACGCAAACAAGCACTCATCAAGCTTCAACAGATACAGTCAGAGCTGTTCCACGTGTCGCGGCTGAACACCGTCAGCC
>Ga0310811_10002256_pt1 | contig 24014 bp, 18 predicted proteins | sample YCmetagenome_FD_207642 | JGI IMG/M metagenome (GOLD analysis project Ga0310811, IMG submission 207642) | Soil microbial communities from experimental microcosm in Duke University, North Carolina, United States - YC | ecosystem: Engineered > Artificial ecosystem > Soil microcosm > Unclassified ... | reverse complement strand
CCCCGCCGGGCACGTAGCGGCTGCCCACGGCGACGTCCGCGCCCTCCTGGACCGCCCCCACCAGCTTGGGGATCGCTTCGGGGGGGTGGCTGAGGTCCGCGTCCATGACGACGCAGAGGTCCGTCCGGGCTTCCTGCATGCCCCGCAGCACGGCCGTCGACAGCCCGCGCTCGTCGACGCGCTCCACGACCCGGATCGGGAACCTCCGACCCAGGTCCCGGGCGACATCGGCGGTCCCGTCCTGGGAGGCGTCGTCCACGACGACGATCTCGCAGTTCGGGAGGGCCGCGCAGACGCGCTCCACCAGCGTGGGAAGATTATCCGACTCGTTGTAGGTGGGGACGACGACCGTGGTCAGGACGCCCGAAAGGGTGGGTGGCATCGACTTGGGGGCGTAGTATATCGGCGCCCGGGCCCTCAGGCCAGCCCATTTATGCATGGGCACCGTTCAGGAACTGAACGGTCGAGGCGCCTCCCCCGCATCTGCAAAGAGCGACCGACAGGCGCCCCGGGGAGGCCCGCTCCGGCACCTCCCCGGCGCCTCGTCGTTGGGAGCATCGTTCGAGGATAAGGACCGGGAAGCCCCACCTCAACGTCTCCCGAGTGCTGCCGAGATCCGCAGATCTCACCACCCCCGGCCTCGCAAGGCCTGGGTGCGGGCCCAACAATAGGGCCGTGGCCGTCCGGCTCCCGCTTGATCCAAAGACGGTGGGATAGACACCGTCCGAGAGGATCGCCCGGCACCGGCTCGGCAAGAATCTATATCGACGGGGCCCCGCGGGAACTGCAGCCGAAAAATTCAGCGCGGCAGGAGGTTTCGAAGGATGCGGATCGCCTGGGCGGATGTGGACGCCACGTGGAAGAGCCGGCCCCCGTAGAGGAAGCCGCGGCGGTCGGCATGTCGGTCCCAGTCGAGGAAGCCGGCGTAATAGCGCGCGATGTTGACCACGACGATCGGGATGTGGATGAGCCGGGTCTGGCGGAGGGTCAGCAGGTCCCCGAGCTCGTCCAGGGTGCCGTAGCCGCCCGGGAACACGACCGCGGCGGCGGCCCCGCGGATCAGCCCGTCCTTCCGGAGCGCGAAGGTCGAGTAGGCCTTCATGCTGTGGAGCCCCCGGTGGCGGACCGCCCAGAACTTCCGCAGGATGACGCCTTCCACCCGCCCCCCGGCCTCGAGGGCCCCGTCGGAGGCGGCCCCCATGATGGAAAGGCCCGCCCCGCCGCCGGTCCGGAGGACCCAGCCCTCGCCCGCGACCCGGCGGCCGAAGTCCCGGGCCGCGCGCGCGTAGGCGGTGTCGCCGTGGTCCGCCGAGCCGCCCGCGAGCATGATGGTCCGCGTCGCCATGGCGGGCGATCTTAGCAGGGGGAAGATTCAAACGGTTTGTTTTTTCCCCCCGACTTTCTTTGCGTCCTCCGCGCACGGGGAGTAGAATTCAGCACATGCCCACGCGCAGCATCCCCCTGCTGACCGACGAACAGCTGATCGAGCTCCTGAAGAAGGGGGACCGCAAAGCCGGCGACGCCCTCGTCCAGCGCCACAACCGGCTGGTCGCCCGGGCCGTTTACGAAGTCGTCCGCGATCTCGCCGCCGTCGAGGATCTCATCCAGGAGATCTTCATGAAGGCGTTCCGCAAGGTGAACCTCTACAACCCCGAGCAGGGCAAGTTCACCGTGTGGCTCACCACGGTGGCCCGCCATGAGGCGATCAACCACCTGCGACGGATGAAGCGCTCGCGCCACGTCTCGCTCGAGGACACGGCGCCCGAGGGCGGCTTCTCCCCGATCGAGCGCCCCAGCCAGCAGGTCTCCAAGAAGGAAACCTGGGGCCGCGTCATCGACGCCATCCACAAGCTCCCCGAGCCGGCCCGCACCATCCTGATCAAGCGCATCCTCGAGTCCAAGCCCTTCGACCACATCGCCAAGCTGCTCAAGCAGCCGGTCGACACGGTCAAGACCATCTACTACCGGAACACCGAGTCGCTGCGGAAGAAGCTGGGGATCCCCGGCCTCTAAGCCGTGCATCAGCTGACCAGCGCGTTCGGCCTCTTCGTGCTGCTCGGGATCTGCTGGGCGGCCTCCAACAACCGGAAAGCCATCCCGTGGCGCGTCGTCGCCTGGGGCACGGGCCTGCAGGTCCTCTTCGCCCTCTTCATCCTCAAGACCCGCCCCGGCTACGTCGTCTTCGCCTGGCTGACCCGCGCCTTCGAGCGCGTGATCGGGTTCACCGACGACGGCAGCCGCCTGGTCTGGGGCTGGCTCTACCAGAAGTCGATGCCGCCCATCTTCCTCGTCGACATCCTGATGACGATCATCTTCTTCTCCGCGCTGATGTCGCTGCTCTACCACTTCGGCATCATGCAGTGGATCGTGGTGGGCCTCGCGAAGGGGCTGAGGAAGACCATGAAGACGAGCGGCTCCGAGACGCTCGCCGCCGCGGCCAACATCTTCGTCGGCCAGACCGAGGCCCCGCTCGTGGTGAGGCCCTTTGTCGAGACCATGACGATGTCGGAACTGCACGCCGTCATGGTGGGCGGCTTCGCGTCGATCGCCGGCGGCGTGCTGGCCGCCTACGTCACGTTCGGGATCGACGCCGGCCACATGATCGCCCAGAGCGTCATGTCGGCCCCCGCGTCGCTCGTCGCGGCCAAGATGTTCTATCCCGAGACGCAGCACTCGGTCACGGCGGGCGACACCCCGATCGCCTTCGAGAAGACCTCGGCGAATGCGCTCGACGCGATCTGCAGCGGCGCGTCGGACGGCATGAAGCTGGTCCTGAACGTCGTCGCGATGCTGCTCGCCTTCGTCTCGATCGTGGCGATGATCAACTGGTGCGTCGGAGAGGTCGTTCCCGGCTGGACCCTGCAGCGCGCGATGGGCTATGTCCTGGCGCCGATCGCCTGGCTCATGGGCGTCCCCTGGCAGGACTGCAAGACCGTCGGCGGCCTGCTCGGCACGCGGATGATCCTCAACGAGTTCATCGCGTACCTCGAGCTGATGAAGGCGGACGTCTCCGCGCGGGCCTACGTGGTCGCCACCTACGCGCTCTGCGGCTTCGCGAACCTCGGCTCGGTGGCGATCCAGATCGGCGGTATCTCCACGCTGGCGCCCTCGCGGCGCTCGGACCTCGCCCGGCTGGGGATGCGCGCGATGCTCGCCGGCACCCTCGCGACCTTCCTCACCGCCTCCATCGCGGGCGCCCTCCTGACGGACGAGGACGCCGAGCGCGACTATCGGAAGAACCGGGCCCGCGTGGCCGCGACGGCCACCGAGAAGATCGAGCAGTACGACCTCTTCCTCCGCAAGTACCCCACGTCGACGTTCGCGGAGGAGTTCCGGACCCTGCGCGCGCAGGTGAAATAAAAAAGCCCGCGGGGATCGCTCCCCGCGGGCGTTGGAGTCCGCTCCGGATTTAGGTGCCCTTGCGCTTCGTGCGGCGCTCTTCCCTGGTCGCGGGATCGTCCGGCGTCCCGTCGGCGTTGCCGCCGCTGCCCGTGACGTAGAGGCGGAAGCCTTCCGCGCCCATCACCCGCGCGAAGTCGGAGAGCGTCACATAGCCGAAGGGCTCGACGACGGCGCCCTGCCAGCGCTCGTCCTTGCCGAGGCCGCCCGCGTAGCCGGCGATCTGGGCGCCCTGCCGGTTGTAGAAGCGGACGATCCACTTCACCTTCACCACGTCCTTCGACGTGTTCTTCAGCCGCACGCGCACCGCGTAGTTGTTCTCCGCGTCGTCGCGGAGGATGCGGTCGACGACGAGCTTGTCGTCGGCGAAGCTGGCGCCTTCCTCGGTGCCGATGGGCAGCCATTCGATCGTCTTGGCAATCCCACGGGTCCGGTCGGTGCCGAGCTCGGACGTCGGATTGTTCAGCTTGGCGGGGTCGATGTTGACCTCGGTCCCCTCGGGACCCGCCTCTTCCCGCCACTCGGCGGGCGGATGGATCGACTCGTTGTTGCAGCCCGCCCCCGTCATGGCGGAGCCGCCGGCCAGCACGAACAGCGCCAGAATCCTGTACCGCATTCGAATCCTCCTGGACTCGCCCTTAGATCGAGACCCTATTGACCCCGAAGGCCGGCCGTGGCCGCCTTGAAACGCGCGGTGCGGGTGGGATCGACGGACGCCGCCGGTCCCTGCTTCGCGATCGCCTCGTCCATGGCCTGCAGACGACCCTCCAGCTCCGGGTGGGTCGCCCAGGCGCCGCGCTCCTTCTTCGGGAGGCGCGCGATGAACTCCTTGAGGGCGGTCGGGTTGTAGCGGACGCCGGGACGGCAGAGCACCTGGACCCCGAGCGCGTCCGCCGCCAGCTCGGAGTCGCGGCCGTATCCGTTGACCATCAGTTCCTTGGTGAAGGAGTCGGCGATGCCGCCGAGGCCCTTGGTCAGGGTCTGCAGCTGCTCCGCCGAGCGGCCGCGGCCGGTGGCCGCCATGCCCAGGGCCAGCAGCCCCGACGCCCCCTGCAGCGCGCTCATGGCGCCGGACTGGTCCGCGGCGCGGTTCGCGTGGTCCTCGGGATGCCGAAGGTTCACGTGCGCGATCTCGTGGGCCAGCACCCCGGCCAGCTCGTCCTCGTTCTGCATCTGCTTGATTGCGCCGGTCGTCACGAACACGAAGCCGCCGGGAGCGGCGAACGCGTTGATGTCGTCGGAGGCCAGGATGCCGAATTTGTAGCCCTTGAAGGTCTCGGGGCGGTCGGACTCGAGGGCGACCGCGAGGCCCACGAGGGCGACGTAGTCCTCGAGGTTCTTGTCGCCGTAGAGGCCGACGTAGCGGGCGTCCTTGTCGAACATCGCGTTGGCCGCGACGCTGCGGCCGACGTAGTACTCCTGGCTCTCGGTGAGCTTCGGGTGCGAGCACGCCGCGGCCGAGAGCAGCGCGAGCGCCGGGAGGATCAGCTTCTTCATGGCGTCCTTTACTTGACGGTCGAGAACTCCGCCAACTTGCCGGCTTTGCGGAACTCTTCCAGGCGCTTGGCCACCTCGCCGCGCTGGGCGGCCCAGCCCTGCCGCTCCTCCCAGGCGTCGACGCCCTTGTACGCCTTCTCCATCTCCGGGCCCTTTTCCTTCTTATAGGAGGACTCGGTCTCGGGGTCGAAGCGGCCCGCCTCGTAGCCCTTCCCCTTCATCTCCATCATTTCCTTCTCGTTGGCCGGGGCCTTGACGTAGCTGTCGGAGGCGACCAAGGCCGTCTTGGAGATGTAGGCCTCGCCGCCTTCCGCCAGCTTCACCTTGGCGTAGTTGCCCTCCACCGAGAGGACCGTGACTTCCTCGCCGACCTTGGCCTCGCGGAGGAAGCCGCGCGTGGTGCTGGGGACTTTATTGAACGACGCCGACTGCACCGTGACTTTGCAGGGCCCGGGCGGCAGGTCCTGCGGGACCAGCCAGGGCAGGAACGCCAGCGTCGCGGCGACAAGGACCATGAACGGTTCTCCGGTGGAACGAAGGATTTTAGGCCGTGCGCAACTCTCGTGTCAACTTTTCTGCGTCGAATGCAGCCACGGAGACGCCGAGACGCAGGGCAGAACTTCTTCTCGGCGTCTTCGCGTCTCTGGGGCCGACGTGGCGCTATTCGCCGAGGACGATGAGGCGGAGCCGCGAGATCTCGTACTCGAAGAGACCCGGCTGGCCGCCGTCGACGCAGGCCCGGAAGCTCTTCCGCGCGCCGGCCTTGTCGCCCTCCAGCAGCTTGCGCTCCCCGATATAGAACTGAGCCTCGCAGAGGGCCTGGGCCTTCCTCGCCGTCGCGGCGCCGGCCGCCTGGAGCAGCTCGGCCTCCGTCAGCTCCCCCGCCAGGTACAGAGGGAGCGCGAGCAGGTGATTCTTCGCCGGATCCTTCCCGAGTTCCTTGTAGAGGGGCCGGAGCGACTTCGCCTCCTCGGCCGCGGCCGCCTTCTGGCCGGCGCGCAGGTTCAGCAGCGAGGTCAGCGAGGCGATGACGGCCTTCTCCTCGAGGTTGCTGTTCTGGCCCTGGTTGAGCTTGCGGGCCGCCTTGAGGTCCTCCGCGGCCTCCTTCCAGCGCTCCAGCCGGTAGTAGGCGCAGGCCCGGCCCAGGGGCCCGCCGGGGTCGGAGGCCTTCCTCTGGATCGCCACCCCGTACTCGGCGAGCGCCGCGTCGACATCGCTCGAGGCCAGCAGCGCGTCGGCCTTCAGGGTCCGGACCTTCGTGAGCCCCGGCTCCTCGCGGAGCGCCTCCGCGCAGTCCTCCAAGGTCCCCTTGAGGTCTCCCTTGCGCTGCCGCGCCAGGGCCCGCACGTAGAAGTACTCCGCGCGGGCCTGGAACTTGAGGAGCCGCGTCGCCTCCGCGACGGCGGCGTCGAAGTCCTCCAGCATCATCGCGCAGCCGAGCAGCTTCTGGTGGACATCGGGCAGCGGCGCGCCCGGCTGCTGCTTTTCGACGAGCTCGACGACCTTCGAGAAGTGATCGCGCGACTTCCGGAACTCCTCCTTCTCCCAGTAGCAGACGCCCAGCCCGAACGAGGCGTTGTACTCCTCGGGCTGCAGCTGCAGGCAGCGCTCGAAGTCGGGGATCGCGCCGTCGAAGTCCCGGGCCTTGATCTTGTCCTGCCCCGCGCGGAGCCGCTGCGCCGATTCTTGAGGACTGCAGAGTCCGACCAGGAAGACAAGGGCGAGAGGCACCATCACTTGTGTTCCATCTGGTACGAGCCGTCCCAGTCCGGGTGCGGGGCCTCGTTCATGTAGCGCTCGCAGAGGCCGACGTAGACCTCGGCGGCGTGGTCGCCCTTCTGGGCCAGCGAGAGGAAGGCCTCCCAGGCCTTGTGGAACTTGCGGGCCCGAAACTCCGCAAGCGCCGCCTCGAACTTGCGGACGGTCTCCATCCGCTCGGGCGGCGCCTCCCCGCGCAGGGCGATGAGCTCGTAGATGCGCACGGGGAGCTTCTTGCCCTTCACCTTGATGAGCGCGAGCTCGCGGACGTCCAGGTGGTCCTTCGCCGGCTGGTACGTCGCCTCGCTGATGATGACCTTGGTCCCGAACTCCTTGTTCACGCCCTCGAGGCGCGACGCAAGGTTCACCTCGTCGCCGATCAGCGTGTAGTTCACCTGCCCCTTGGCGCCCATGTTGCCGACGGTCGCGACGCCGGTGTTGAGCCCGATGCGCGCGCTCATCTCGGGAAGGCCGCGCTCCCTCATGAGTTGGGCCATCTTGAGCAGCTTCTTTTGGGCCCCGACCGCGGTCAGGCAGGCGCGCAGCGCGTGGTCGGGCTGCTCGATGGGATCGTTCCAGTACGCCATGATCGCGTCGCCGATGAACTTGTCGAGGGTCCCCTCGGTCCGGAAGATCTCCTCGGCGGCCTCGTTGTGGTACTCGCTGATCAGCTTGACGAGCTCGGACGGGTCGAGCTTCTCGGACATCGCGGTGAAGCCCGCGAAGTCCATGAAGAAGATCGTGAGCGGCTTGCGCTCGCCTTCCAGGTGCAGCGCGTCGGTATGCTTCAGGATCTTGTCGACGACCTTCGCCGACACGTACTGCGAGAAGATGCGCCGCGTCTGCAGCCGCTGCCGGCCCTCGTGGAGGAAGTTGACCGCGCTCGTCGCCGCGTAGGCCAGCACGATCGCCATCAGGGGCGCGGCCAGATTGACAATCCAGTGAGCCTTGAAGAGGACGATGCTGACCCCGCCATAGCAGAGTAGCAACGCTGCCGTCGCGCCACCGCCGACGGCGGCGGAGGTGAAGCGGGTGATCTGGGCCGTCGCCAGGGACAGGAGCGCCATCACGAGCAGCGACACTGCGGTCGGCGCGACCCGCATGAACTCCCAGTTGAGCAGATTTCGAATCGCGGTCGCATGCATCTCGGTCCCGGGCATCACGTCGGTCACGGGAGTCACCTTGAGATCGAACAAGGCGGCCGCGTCCGTTCCGATCAGCATGATCCGGTTCTCGACCTTCTTGGGATCGAACGTCGTCACCTTCTTTTCATCTTCGATCGACCAGAGGCCTGTCAGAACACTGGACGCCGGGAGCGCCCGGAAACGCGGGTAGAACCGCAGCGTGATCGTGCCGTCCCGGTCGACGGGGAAGCGAATGCCGCCGACCCTCACCGTCCGGCCCCGGATTGTCACGTCGCGCACCCCTTCGCGGGCCATCAGAGCCGCCAGGGCGAACGAAGGATAATACCGGCCTCGAAACTTCGTCAGGATCCGGTAGTGCCGGGTGATGCCGTCTTCGTCGCGCGGCGTCGACACGTCGGAGACCCCGGCGACCGCCTCCGCCACGACGGGCTGGGGAAGCAGGACCGACTTGTACGGATCGGGGAAATCGACGCTGCCGTCGCTGTCCACCGCGATTTCGTATCGCTTGAGCAGCGCCTCCAGATTTGCACGCTTATCCGCCCGCTCCACGGGGTCCGGGCTGAAGGGGACCGCCAGGTAGGACGGAGGGCTCTTCTTGATGTCCTCCGCCCACTGGCCCTCGGTGGCAAAGAAGTCCTTATCCAGATGAGTGAACAGGTCGAAGAGAATCACCTTCGCCTTCCCCAAGGCGCAGGCCCGGAAGAGGAATCCGAAGACTTCGCGGGGCCAGGGCCACCCGCGCTTGCTCTCCTCTTCCATCCATTTGATGCTCTGGTCCGTGATCATCACGAGGCCGATCTCGGGGTGGTCGAATTGACCCTCAGGAGCGGCGGCCGTCAGGGTCCAGGACATTCGGGTGTCCCGGGTCTTGTACTCCAGGAACCGCAGAGGCCTCGTTTCCTGAAGAAGCCCCACGAGGAGGGCCACCGCCGCGCCCGTGAGGAGGGCCTGGACGGGACGGGGAAGGTCCTTGCGCGCGGCCATGGTCCGGGATTATACGACGGAAGACGAATCGCGAATCTCGAATCTCGAATCGCCGGCCGGGGAACCTACTTGAATTTGACGCAGACGGCCGTGAGGTCGTCTTCCTGCGTCACGCCGGCGGCGAAGCGCTCGAACTCGTAGAAGAGCGAGCCGAGCACGTAGGCGGGCGGCTTGGCGCACTCGGACTGGAGCACCGGCTCGATCCGCAGGACCCCGAACTCCTCGCCCGCGGGGTTCTTGCCCTCCTCGATGCCGTCCGTATAGAGGAGGAGGACGTCGCCCGGCTGCACCTCGAGGACCTCCTGGGAGAGCTGCGAGTCGAAGATGTGCGGCTGCGCCATGCCGATCATGAGGCCGCCGCTCTCGAATTTGCGCACCCCGCCCTTCGCGGGCGAGTAGATCATCGGCGGGTTGTGGCCCGCGCGCGCCGAGGTCAGCGTCTTGGCGGCCGGGTCGAAGACGATCACCGCGACCGTGACGAAGCTCGACCGGTCCATGTCCTTCACGATATCCGCGTTCGTCCTCTTCACCGCCGCCACCGGGTCGCCCATCTCGGAAAGCCGGATGGACAGGACCTTCTTGGTCATGCCCATCAGGATTCCCGCCTCGATGCCGTGCCCCGACACGTCGCCGATCACGAAGCCGATGCGCCCGTCGCTCATCTCCACGAAGTCGAAGAAGTCGCCCGAGAGCTCGTCGGCGGGCCGGTACGTGTAGGCGATCTCGCAGCCCGTCACGATGGGCGCCTTCGTGGGCAGCAGCTTCCGCTGCCGCGACGCCGCGATCTTCACGCCTTTCTCGAGGTTCTTCGCCCACTGCGCCTTTTCCTCGAGCTGCGTCACCTGCGTCTTGAGCTGCGTGACGTGGTCGATCGACGCGTTGAGCTTGCGCTGGTTCGACTCGCGGACCTTCGCCTCGAGCTCCGCCTTCTGCTTGAAGCGCGGGTTCGTCGGCAGGTACTCCTTGCACTCGTAGTTCATGTGGCGCCAGACGCGCTGTACCGCCGCCTGCGTCACCGAGACGCGCGAGGCCATGCGCACCTCGTCGCAGAGCTCGCCGCAGAAGGGGCAGACCCAGCAGTACTCGCGGTCGGTGAACTGCCAGAGCTGGTTCGTCCCCAGCTCGCGGCGCACCTGCTGGAGCTCCGCGTCCAGCTTCGCCGCCACCGAGTCCGTGTCCGCCGGCTTCGCGGGGAGCTGGGAGGCCGAGAGCAGCGTCGGGATCTTGTTGCCGCCGCCCAGCAGCTTGAAGAAGCCCATCAGCGAGTCGGGCGGGTTGATCAGCACCATCGCGTGACCCTGCGAGCGCAGCCCCTGCGCGGTGTAGAAGACCGCGCGGGCCAGCGCCATCGTCATCCCCGACAGGGCGCTCGCGTCGATCGCCATGCTCCGCATCTGCAGGAAGACCTGCTTCTGCAGAACGGTGAGCATTTCCTCGGTGTAGCGGCCCCGGAGCGATACCTGCAGGAAGGCGCCCCGGAGGTCGGTCGTGACCTCGTACTCGTTCGTCCGGACGAGACTTTCGTGGGACGGCGTCGGAGGAGGCAGCGGCATGGCAGTAAGGGATTGTACCTTTCAGCGGAATCGGACGCAAACAGCCGTCATATCCTGACCGCGATTCGCCCCCGTAATGAATTGCTCCGCCTCCAGGATCGCGGCCCCCAGGACGAAGTCCGCTTCGGCGCCCGCGTTGGCCCGGAGGACCGCCGCGAGCCGGTCCGCCCCGAAGAGCTCTCCGCCGCGGCTCCGCAGCCCCTCGAGGCCGTCCGAGTGGAGCAGCAGCAGATCGCCCGCCCCCAGGGCGAAGCTCTGCACCGAGATCTCCTCTTCGAAGGTGGCGGTCGGGACCAGGCCCAGCAGAGGCCCCGGCAGCTCCAGTCTCGAGACGACGGGCGTCGTGCCCGCCCGGACCAAGAACGGCGCCGCATGGCCGGCGCGGGCGAGCTTCATTTCGCGCCGCGGGCCGTCGATCACCGCCACCGCGTAGGTGACGTAGCTCTCCCGTTCGAGCTCCTCGCAGAGGTCGTCGTTGGCCAGCCCGATCGCCCTCGCCACGTCCCCCGCCTCGCGGAGGCGGATGCGCAGGACCTTCCGCGCCAGCCCCATCAGGACGCCCGGCTCGACGCCGCCCGCGCAGATGCCGCCCACGACGATCGCGACGCGGCGGTCCGGCAGCCGGACGAAGTCGTAGAAGTCGCCGCTCATCGCGGCCGCCGTGTTGTAGTAGACCGCGATGTCGCAGCCGTCCAGGCGCGGCGGCGCCGGCGGCAGCAGGTGCTTCCTCCGGGTGTCGAGCTTCGGATCCTCCGACGCGGTCGACACGTGCGGCGCCAGCCGCAGACTCGTCTCGCGGGTGTCCGTCGCGACCGTCGCGCCCCCGCTGCTGTTGAGCGCCCGCTCCAGCACCTCGAAGGGCCAGCCGTCGGTCTTCCCCTCCGAGTACGTGCTGCACTCCTGGCCGAGATGCGACGAGACGCGGTCGACCACCATCTGCGTCACCGAACCCCGCGCGACGAAGCGGATCGACGAGCGGATCGTCACGCAGAACGGGCAGAGCCAGCGCCCCTCGGCGTCCACCAGCTGCCAGCAGGGGTTCGTCTCGAGCATCGTGCGGACGAGCTGGACGCGGTCCTGGGCCTTGCGGACCCGGTCCTGCACCTCCTGCAGGTCCCCCTCGAGGTCGCGGTCGGTCAGCGCGATGGTGACCTTCTGCTCGCGGTCGACGAGCTTCAGAAGCGCGCGGATCTTGTCGGGCGGGCGGACAAAGACGACGCGGCCCTTCCCGTCCTCGAGGCCGGACGCGTATTCGCTGAGGACGCGCACCAGGGGCAGCGCGACGGCATCGAGCTTGGACAGGTCGATCGCCAGGAACCCGGGTTTCTCCAGGAAGTCGCCCAGGTGGCCCAGGAGGGAGTCGTGGTAGCGGCCCACGGGGGCCAGGAGGGTGAAGAGGCCCCGGTTGCCCACGTTCAGGGTGAAGTCCTTCTCCTTGACGTGGACGCGCGTCCGGCGCGTCGTCCCTCCTTTTTCCGGCATTGGGTCTCCTCGTGCGCCCGGTCGATCGAATTGTACACCATGAATTCCCTGCCGGATCGGCGGTTATCGTGTACAAATTCCCCCGGGAGAACTGAGTGGACTATCGCTGGGACGACACCTTCGCGGCCGGGCAGCAGGACGACTTGGATCTCCTGGTCTACCTCTCGAACCTCGTGGGCGCCGACCCGAACCTCGCGCAGGCCGGCGGCGGCAACACGTCGTACAAGTGTCGCGAGCGCGACTTCGCCGGCCGCGACATCGAGACCCTCTGGGTCAAGTCCACCGGCGCCGACCTCCGGGACATCGACCGCCGCGGCTTCACCGCGCTGAGGCTCGACGAGGTCCGCCTGCTCCGCCACAAGCCCTCGATGTCGGACGAGGAGATGATGGCGTTCATGACGGCCTGCATGAGCGACGTCCGCCAGCCGCCGCCGTCGGTCGAGACCCTGCTCCACGTGATCCCCCCGTGGAAGTGGATCGTCCACACCCACGACGTCGCGGTGCCCGCCCTCACGGACACGCCCAAGAAGGACGCCTTCGTCCGCGAGGCGCTCGGCGACGAGGTGGCCTACCTCGGCTACACCCGCTCGGGCTTCCCGCTCGCCAAGGCCATCATGGGGCTGAGCGGCCTGGAGAAGGTCAAGGGGCTGGTGATCGGCAAGCACGGCCTGGTCGCCTGGGGCGAGACCGCCAAGGAGTGCTACGGGAACCTCCACCGCCTCATCACGAAGGCGGAGGAGTACCTCAAGACCAAGCGGGCCGCGAAGGACCCGCTCGCCAAGCGCCGCCACCCCCCGACCGAGCCGGCCGCCCGCGACGCCGCCGTCCGGACGCTGCTCCCCGTGCTCCGCGGGATGCTGTCGCAGCAGCGCAAGGTCATCCTCCACCTCGACGACTCCTACGAGGCGATCCGCTACGCCGACTCCGAGATGGCCAAGCAGATCCACCGCCGCGGCATGGCGACCCCGGAGCACATCCTGCGCTGCGGGCGCCAGCCCATGTACGTCGACGCGCCCCTGGCGGCGCTCTCGACCGCGGAGGCGACCTCCGTCCTGCTCCAGGCCATCACCACGTTCGAGAACGACTACCGCGCCTCCTTCGCCAAGCACGGCAAGGGGACCGAGATGCTCGGCCCCGGGCCGCGCGTCGTCGTCCTGCCCGGCATCGGCGTCATCGCCGCGAACCGCGACAAGCGCAACGCCTCGATCGCCGCCGAGTGCTACCGCGAAGTCATCCGCGTCATGGAGATCGTGGAGTCCTACGACCAGTTCCGCTTCCTCGAGGAGGCCAGCGCCTTCGAGTTCGAGTACTGGCCGTTGGAGCTCGCGCGGCTCAAGCAGCAGGAACCCGACCTCGCCCGCCGCGTCGCCGTCGTCACCGGCGGCGCCAGCGGCATGGGCCGCGCGATCGCGGAACGCTTCGCCGCCGAAGGCTGCCACCTCGTCATCACGGACCTCGACGGCGACGGCGCGCGCCGCACCGCCGAGCACGTGGCCCGGAAGGTCGGCGACCCCGCCCGGGCCATCGGACTGCGGGCCGACGCGACCAGCGAGGGCGAGACCGCCGCCGCGCTCTCGCAGGCCGTGCGGGCCTACGGCGGCGTCGACGTCCTGGTGTGCAACGCCGGCATCGTCCAGACGGCCCCGCTCGAGAAGATCACCGAGGAGTCCTGGGACCGGCACTTCGACGTGAACGTGAAGGGCTACTTCCTGGCCGCCCGCGAGGCCGTGAGGATCATGAAGGCCCAGGGCGGCGGCGCGATCGTCTTCAACGCCTCGAAGGCCGCCTACGCCCCCACGGCCGAGAACGCGGCCTACGCCAGCTCGAAGGCGGCGGTCGCGGCCCTCGCGCGCAACCTGTCGCTCGAACTCGCCCCCTCCGGGATCCGCGTCAACTACTTCAACGCGGACTTCATCGACACGCCCATGATGCGGAAGATGATCCAGGACCGCGCGACCATGAAGGGCATCACGACCGATCAGCAGGTCGAGGAGTACCGCAAGCGGAACCTGCTCGGCGTCGGACCGATCCCGCCCGAGGCCGTCGCCGAAGCGGCGCTCTTCCTCGCCTCCGACCGCTCGCGCTACACGACCGGCAGCGTGATCACCGTCGACGGCGGCTTGAGGGACGCGATGCCTCGCTGAAGACCTGCCCTCCCCGGGCGGGGCTTACTCCAGAAGGCGCGGCGGGATCTCGGAGATGGGGCGGACCTCGATGTTGCGCCAGAAGATCTCGGCGGCCTCGGACTGGATCTGGATCCGGCCCTTCGTCAGCGGCACGACCTGATTGCCCGCCTTGTGGCGCAGGCCGCTCAGGACCATGGTGACCTGCCCGTTCACGACGTGCACCGACGTCTGGCCGAAGCAGTAGAACTCGACCACGTTCCACTCGCCGCTGGGTTTCTCGTTGTCCGGATCCTTCCACACGCGGCGCGCGACGCCCGTCACCTTCGGCGCCCCCTTCCTATAGAGAAGGTCGCCCTGGGGCTTCGACGGGTCCTTCGGGACGGCCTCGACGTCGACGAGCACGCCGGCCACGCTGTGGAAGTCGCCGCAGTCGTGCTCCTGGATCTGCATCTCGAAGGACTTCAGCCAGGCACCGCTGCCCGCGCCGTGGGGGCCGACGGCATGGTAGAGAAGGCCGTTGTCCCGCACCGTCTTCTCGCGCGGCGGCCACTTCTTCTGTCCCCACTTGAACTCGGCGCGGAAGCGGTAGTTTTCGAACTCCTCCGTCGTGCTGATGCCGCCGAAGACCTCGCCCGAGATCCGCAGTGCGGGCTGCCCGTCCTCGACCACGATCGAGAAGTTCTGGTGCGGGTCGCGGTTGAGCCCCAGGCCCTCAGTGTAGTCCCCCTTCTCGTTCTTCGCCAGGCCCTCGAAGCTGCTCGACCGGTGGGGCTTCGCGAGCCAGGTCTCCCAGCCCGAGAGGTCCTTCCCGTTCAGCAGCGGTTTCCAGCCGTCCTCGGCGGGAGAGGCGCCCAGGATCGCGATCACGAGGGGCAGCAGCAGGCGGATCATGCCCCTATAAGCGGAGCGGCCCCGAACATTACGGTCGCCAATCGGTTGCCAGAAGCAGGTGTAGTTGTCTATAAGTGACTGCTCAAATGGTCTTCTGCTTCGCCCGCGCCGACGTCTGGAACCAGGTTTATGAGCCCCACGGGTGGCATTGGCTCCCGTCGGCACTCGTCGCGGCGGTCCCCGTGATCCTGCTGCTCCTGTCGCTCACCGTCTTCAAGCAGAGCGCGCCCCGCGCGGCGGCGATCGGCGCCGGCGCCGCAATCCTGGTGGCCACCCTCTTCGTCGGCATGCCCTGGGGGATGGCCCTGCAGGCGTTCCTTTTCGGCGCCGCCACCGGGCTCATGCCGATCGGCTGGATCGTCTTCGCGGCGATGCTCCTCTACCAGATCACCGTCGACACCGGAAAGTTCGAGATCATGAAGGCCTCGATCGCCGGCCTCACCGCCGACCGCCGCCTTCAGGCGCTGATCATCGCGTTCTCGTTCGGCGCCATCCTCGAAGGCGCCGCGGGCTTCGGGACGCCGGTCGCCATCTCCGCCGCGCTCCTGGTCGGCCTGGGTTTCCGGCCCTTCCCCGCCGCCGTCCTCTGCCTCATCGCCAACACCGCCCCCGTCGCATGGGGCGGCATCGGCATCCCCATCCGGGTGCTCGCGCAAGTCAGCGGACTGCCGCTGAACGACATCAGCGCGATGAACGGCCGAATCCTCCCGATCACCTCGATCATCGTCCCGTTCTGGCTGGTCCGCGCGATGGTGCCCTGGAAGGAGACGTTCGCGGTGATCCCCGCGATCCTGGTCAGCGGGGTCTCCTTCGCCGTCACGCAGTTCGTCTGGGCGAACTACATCGACGTCGGCATGGTCGACATCGTCGCCGGCGCCTTCTCCCTCATCGCGACGGCCGTCTTCCTCAAGTTCTGGAAGCCGGCCTCCGTCTGGCGCTACCCCGAGGAGAAGTCGATGCCCGACGCCGAGCTGAAGTCCTACACGCGCGGGCAGATCTTCTCGGCCTGGCTGCCCTTCCTGGTCCTCTTCGTGTTCGTGGTCGGCTGGGGCGTGCTGCGCCATCCCAAGGTCGACCTCGAGAAGAAGGAACTCCTCCCGGGCGTCAAGGCCGCCGTCTCGTTCGAGATGCCCGGCCTTCACAATAAAGTCGTGCGGGTGCCGCCGGTGGAGGCGGAGCCGAAGGCCGAAAAGGCCGTCTATGTGTTCCCCTGGTTCACCGCAACCGGCACGGGCATCTTCTTCGCCTGCATCATGACCGCGCTGCTCTCGCGCCATTCGCCCCGCGCCTTCTCGCGAAGTTTCCTCTCGACCTGCAAGCGGATGGCGGTGCCGCTGATGGCGATTGTCCCGATGCTCGGGCTGGCTTACATCACGCGCTACAGCGGCACGGACGCGATCCTGGGCCTGGCCTTCACCCGGACGGGGATGTTCTATCCGTTCTTCGGCACCTTCCTCGGCTGGCTCGGGGTCGCGCTCACGGGCAGCGACACCGCGTCGAACGCGCTTTTCGGAAGCCTGCAGCGGATCACGGCCGAGCAATTGAAGATCCCGCCGGTGCTCATGGCCGCGGCCAACTCCGCGGGCGGCGTCATGGGGAAGATGGTCGACGCGCAGTCGATCGTCGTCGCGGCGACCGCCGCGAACCTGATCGGCGAGGAGGGCAAGATCCTGATCAAGGTCCTCGCTCACTCCCTCGCCCTCACGGCCATCGTCGGGATGATCGTCCTGGCGTTCGCGTACCTGTTCCCCGGCGCGGTCCCGCACGGCACCGTTCTCAAGTTCTGATTCGGAGGGTTCCATGCCCCGCACGGTCGGATTCATCGGCCTCGGCATCATGGGCCTGTCGATGGCGAAGCGGCTCATCGAGGCCGGCCACCAGGTCACGGTCTACAACCGCACCGCGTCGAAGGCGGCGCCGCTGCTGGCCCTCGGGGCGAAGCAGGCCGCCACGCCGCGCGACGCCGCGAAGGGCAACGAGATCGTGATCTCGATCGTGACGGACTCCCCGGACGTCGAGGACGTCCTGCTGGGCAAGACGGGCGCCGTCCACGCGGCGGAGAAGAACGCGCTCTTCATCGACATGTCGACGATCGCGCCCGAGACCTCCCGCAAGGTCGGCCAGGCGTTGCGCGCGAAGGGGATCGCGTTCCTCGACGCGCCCGTGACGGGCGGCGACATCGGCGCCCGCGAGGGCACGCTGTCGATCCTGGTCGGCGGCGAGAAGGACGACCTGGAGCGCGCCCGCGAGGTGTTCGCCGTCATGGGCAAGCGCATCACCCACTGCGGCCCGCAGGGCGCCGGCCAGACCGTGAAGGCCTGCAACCAGATCCTCTGCGCGATGAACATGACCGGCATCGTCGAGGCGCTGCACCTGGCGAAGCTGAGCGGCATCGACCAGTCGCTGGTCGTCGAGGCGCTCACGCCCGGCGCCGGCGGCTCCTGGGCGCTCGAGAAGCTCGGCGCCCGCATCGCCAAGGGCGACTTCAACCCCGGCTTCTACGTCGACCTCATCCAGAAGGACCTGCGGATCGTGCAGGACGCGGCGAAGAAGCTGGGCCTGCCGCTCCAGGGCACGGCGCTGGCGCAGAAGCTCTTCAAGGACAACCAGAAGAAGGGCGAGGGCAAGCTCGGCACGCAGGCGATGTACAAGGCGGTCGAGCGCTCGATCAAGGGCGCCAAAAAGAAGAAGAAATCCTAGGCCGCCCAACTCTCGGATTGGCCACAGAGGACACCGAGGACACGGAGAAGAGATCGGCTCGGTGCTCTCTGTGTCCTCTGTGGCCAATGAGAAGAGAGTTAGCCCTTGCGGGATTTCCGGCCGTAGGCGAGCTCGGCGCCGCCCGAGAGGATGTGATCCACGCCCGTCGTGAAGGTCGCCTCGGCCGCGAGGAAAAGGCAGAGCTTCCCCGCCTCCTCGATCGTGCCCATGCGGCCCAGCAGCTGCGCCGCCTCCCCGTCCGCCTTGCACGCCTTCGGGTCGGGCGCCTGGTCGACCGCCTCCTGCCAGAGCGGCGTCCAGACGTTGCCGGGCGACACGCAGTTCACCCGCACGTCGTGGACCGCCTCGTCGACCGCGAGCGCCTTCGTGAAGGCCGTGATGGCGCCCTTCGTGGCGACGTAGGTCGTCGCGTGCAGCTGCCCCATCGAGCCGACGAGGCTCGACATGTTGATGATGCTGCCCTTCGTCTTGCGCAGGTGCGGCAGCGCGCGCTGGCAGGCGACGAACATGCTGACCAGGTTCAGCTCGAGGAGGTCGCGGAACTCCTGCACGGTGTAGCCGTCGATCGGCCGGTGCGGCGGGTGCCAGCCCGCGTTGTTGATGAGGCAGTCGAGGCGGCGATAGCGCTTCACGGTCTCGTCGACGACCTCCGTGACCTGCTCGACCTTGGAGACGTCGCAGGGCAGAAAGAGCGCCGAGCCGGGCCCGCGGGTGTTGACGGAGCTCTCGAGCGCCCGCCCGGCCCGCTCGCCGCGGGCGCAGAACACGACCCGGGCGCCCGCCTCCGCGAAGACGCGGACGCAGCCCTCGCCGATGCCCTTGCTGGCGCCCGTGACGAGAACGACCTTGTCCTGGTAGGTCATGACGGACGCGACTGCCCCAGCTCGCGGTGGAGCCGGCGCCGCAGCTCCGGGACTTCCTTCTCGAGCGTGGCACTCAGGCTGTCGCGCTCGTCGCGGGAAAGGCTCGGGAACGAGAGGATGCCGACCTTCTCGAGCGCCTGGCGGACGCGCGGCTGGACCTTGGCCCAGAGGGCGTGAAGGTCGTCGACTTTGTCGCGCACCAGCAGCTCGCGGGCGTAGAGGTGCTCGAAGAGGCCGCCGAGTCCTTCGATGATCTGCTCGCCCTGCGAGCGCACCAGGCCGCGGATGATGAAGGCGCCCGCGTAGGCCAGGAGCGCCGCGGAGCCGAACACGATCGCGCTGATCCACCAGCGGACCTGGGCCTCGATGGTGATCGCGCCCGCCAGGCCCGCCACCAGCACCGCCACGATCAGCATCGACCAGAGCTTCATCCGGAAGCGCCGCAGCCGGCGCCCCGCCTCGTCGATGACGCGGGCGTGGACCAGCAGCCGCTGGCCGTGCTCCTCGAGCTGCGTGACGAGGTTGTCCACGCGGCGCGCCGGCGCGCGCTTCACCTCGCGGATCAGCTCGTCGCGCGACGTAACGAAGTCCTGCGTCGGCAGCTTCGGCGGCGCCACGCCGTCGACGGGCACGAACGTGGTGAAGATGAGCGGCAGGTCCTTGCGCGGGATCACCTTGCCCAGGTTCCAGCAGAGCGCCCCGTAGGCGCGGGCGAAGTCCTGCAGGCTCTGGAACTGGTCCATCTTGTTGAGCACGATCAGCAGCTTGTGATCCATCCCCTGCAGGGACTTGGTGAAGACCTGGAGGGTCTCGCCCGTCGTGCCGGGCTTCTCGGGGTCGAAGAAGACGAGCACCACGTCCGCGCGCTCGGCGAACCAGCGGACCGCGCCGGCGAAGTCGAAGCCGCGGCCCCCCGACCCTTCGCCGGGCGAGTCGATCATGCCCGGCGAGTCGATCAGCTGCACGTCGCGCAGCAGCGGCACCGGGCGGAGCTTGACGCGGAAGTGGGACAGGAACTGCGGGCCGAAGCTGCGCAGCCCCCCGTAGGGCAGCGTCGGCGTGGAGACCACCGCCTGGCCGTCGCGCTCCTCCTCGGACGCGCCGAACGAGAGCACCGTGAACGCGTCGTCCGTCGGCGCGAGCCCGGTCTTCTGGATCGAGCCGCCCAGGAGGTGGTTGATGAACGTGGACTTGCCCGACGAATGGTTGCCGAGGAAGAGCACCGTCGGCGCGCCCGCGATCTCACCCTCGTCGGGACGCTTCTCGAAGGCGAACTTGTCCGCGAGCGGATCGACGGACTCGCGGTAGAGGAGCTTGACCTTGAGAGAGACTTCGTCGAGCAGCTGCTGCATCCCCCCATTCTCGGGGATGGACCCGCCTCTCAGCAAGGAATTGAAGGATTACTGCGCGGGCGTGCTCGACACCTGCAAGTGGCGGATCGGCGTGCCGTTCTTGTCCATGAAGCGCAGGCAGCCCTGCCAGCCGCCGCCGTCGTTGGCGACCTTGAGGACGACGATGTTCTCGCCCTTCTTGAGCGCGATGCCGTTGGCGATGCTCTGGTCCTTCTCGAGCGTGCGGCCCTTCTCGTGCATGAGCACCGAGACGCCGTTCACGTAGACGCGGCACTGGTCGTTGCTGCCGGCGAGGACCTTGAGGTCGCGCATCGCTTCGTCGCAGTAGACATAGGCCACCGCGTAGGCGAAGACATCGTCCGACTTCTGGTTCTCGACGTACTTCTTGAAGTCGACGTAGAACTCCGGCGACTTGTAGCGCCTCCAGTAGTAATCCTTGCCCTTGAAGCTGAACTTCTCCTCGGCCTTCGGGCGAATCAGCGCCTCGCCGCCGAGGCGGTCGGCCTGGATCTCCGCGGCGCCCGAATGGGGCTTCTCGGAAGGCAGCGGGGCCAGGATCAGCCAGTAGCGGAGGAACCCTTCGTTATCCATGCGCGAGGGGTCGCGCGACGGCGGCCCTTCCGGCACCTTGGCGGCAACGGGAGGCGGCACCACCGGGGGCGCGACCTTGGGGGTCTCCTTGGGCTTCTCCGGCGTCGCAGGCTTCGATGGCGCCGGGGCGATGTCCGCCAGATCCGTCGACTTCACGCCGACGCTCTTGGGGTCGGCGCTCGCCTTGACCGGAGACGGGAGCGACTTCTTCAGCTCCTCGAGGGCCGACTCCTTCGCGTCGACGGCCTTCGCGGCCCCTTCGCGCACGATCATGTTCTCGTCTTCGTTGCGCGAGAGGGAGCGGTGCAGGACGAAGACCCCGGCGATCAGGAAGGCGCAGACCAGGCCGCCGACGAGGACGAGAACCCCCGCGGTCATGGCCCATTCGATCAGCCGCTTCGCGAGACTCGGCTTTTCTTCCTTGCGCGCCACTCTGGCCTCCTGGGCAAAGGGGAACCCTGCTCCCCCCCTAATATCGGATCGCTACCGTTTAGTTACGTAATCTGTGCGACCTCGGTACCAAAATGTTACACGGGATCCCAAGGGAGAAAGCGGAAAGAGGCCCTTCTGTGGCCCTTCCTGTCCCCCCTTGGGGGGACCCTTCTTCTGTTTCCTGCTTCCTGTTTCCTGCGGCAGTGTCAGGAATTGCCTGCGATTGTTATCTTCTCTTGCGACCCGGCGGGAACGTAGTTTAGGAGGCGGGATCGCAACCCAGGAGACCTCATGGTTACCTTGCTCGTCGTGCTCGCCCTGCTGCAGGACCCCGTCGACCTCAAGAAGGCCCTGTCGCCCGAGATTATCGGGCCGCAGAAGTCCATGGAGGAGATCCAGGACTTCATCGAGACCCGCGTCCCCGCGGTCCCGGAAGCCAGGAGCGCCGACGAGTGGCAGCGGATCGCGGCCGATCTCCGCAAGCGCGTCCTGCAGGACGTCTACTTCCGCGGCGAGGCGAAGAAATGGAGCGAGGGCCCGACCAAGGTTGAATGGGTCGGCGAGATCCCCGGCGGCCCCGGCTACAGCATCCGGAAGTTGCGCTACGAGGCGATCCCCGGCCTCTGGATCCCCGCCCTGCTCTACGTCCCCGAGAAGACGGCCGGGAAGGTGCCCGTCCACATGGCCGTCAACGGCCACGACCCCCTGGGCAAGGCCGCCGACTACAAGCAGATCCGCTGCATCAATCTCGCCAAGCGCGGCGTGATCTCGCTCAACGTCGAGTGGTACGGCATGGGGCAGCTGAAGACGCCCGGCTACGGCCATACGCTGATGAACCAGCTCGACCTCTGCGGCACGGCGGGCCTCTCGCCGTTCTACCTGTCCATGAAGCGCGGCCTCGACGTGCTCCTGGCCCTCGAGAACGCCGACCCCGCCCGCGTCGCCGTCTCCGGCCTCTCGGGCGGCTCCTGGCAGACGATCACGATCAGCGCCCTCGACACGCGCGTGACCCTCACGAACCCCGTCGCCGGCTACTCCAGCTTCAAGACCCGCGTTCGCCACCTGAAAGACCTGGGCGACTCGGAGCAGACACCGTCGGACCTCGCGACGGTCGCCGACTACGCCCACTTCACCGCCATGATGGCGCCGCGGGCCACGCTGTTGACGTTCAATGCCAAGGACGACTGCTGCTTCGAGTCGAACTACGCGCTGCAGCCGCTCCTGGACGCCGCCCAGCCGAAATTCCAGTTGCTCGGGGTCGAGAGCAACCTGCGCGCCCACGTGAACCACGTCCCGGGCACGCACAACTACGGCCTCGACAACCGCCAGGCGTTCTACCGGATGATCGGCGACCATTTCTTCCGCGACGACCCCTCCTACGACGGGCGCGAGATCAGCAGCGACAAGGAAGTGAAGAAACCCGAAGAGCTCGCGGTCGAGCTGCCCAAGGACAACGCCACCTTCAGCTCGATCGCCAAAGGCCTCGCGGCGTCGCTGCCGCGGCCCGGCGGGGACGCCGCCCGCCTGCGCGAACTGCTCCGCGCGAAAGACTACAAGGTGGTCGCCGGCACGACCTTCCGCGACGGCGGCGTCGTGCGCTGGAGGCTCATGATGGGAAAGGACTTCACGGTTCCCGCGGTCGAAATCGTGCCCGCGGAGCCGAAGTCCACCGTGCTGATCTTCTCCGAGAACGGCCGTAGCTCCCTCGCCGCGCAGATCCAGAAACACCTCGAGGCGGGCCGACGCGTGATCGCCATCGATCCCTTCTACTTTGGCGAGTCGAAGATCGCCTCGCACGCCTGGCTCTTCGCGATCACGGCGGCCGCGGTGGGCGAGCGCCCGCTCGGCATCCAGGCTTCCCAGATCGCCGCCGCGGCCCGCTGGGCGGAGGCCGAGTTCAAGCAGCCCGTGAGCGTCAGCGGCGTCGGGCCGCGCGCGAGCGTCGTGGCCCTCTGCGCCGCCGCGCTGGAGCCCAAGGCCGTCGCGGGCCTCGAGCTCCATCAACCGATGGACAGCCTGAAGGAGCTGATCGACAAGGGAGTCGGCGTGGACAAGATGCCGGAGCTCTTCTGCTTCGGCTTGTTGCAGGATTTCGACATGAAGGAGCTCGTCGCGCTCGCCGCGCCGCGGCCCGTCGCGATCATCAAATGATTCTTCTGCTGCTCGCGCTCCTGGCCCAGTCGGCCCCCTTCAAGCCCGAGGAGGCGCCGGGGAAGATGACGGTCCCGGAGGGCTTCAAGGTCACGCTCTTCGCGGGTGAGCCGGACGTCGTGCAGCCGATGGGCTTCACCTTCGACGACCGCGGCCGGCTCTGGGTCGTCGAGTGCCTCTCCTACCCCCGCTGGCTCCAACCCGGCCAGGAGGGACGCGACCGGATCGTCATCTTCGAGGACACGGACGGCGACGGCCGCTTCGACACGAAGAAGGTCTTCGCCGACAAGCTGGCGAACGTTTCCGGGATCGCCTGGGGCCACGGCGGCGTCTGGCTGACCGCGGTGCCCTACTTCGAGTTCATCCCCGACCGCAACCGCGACGACGTGCCCGACGGCCCGCCGGAGATCCTGCTCGACGGCTGGGACCTGAAGGCGAAGCACAACGTCTTCAACAAGCCGATGTGGGGCCCGGACGGCTGGCTCTACGCGTGCAACGGGATCCTCTCGAACTCCAAGGTCGGCAAGCCGGGGACGCCCGAGGATCAGCGGATCCCGCTCAACTGCGGCGTCTGGCGCTACCACCCGGTCACTCGGCGCTTCGAGGTCGTGTGCAACGGAACGACGAACCCCTGGGGCCTCGACTGGGACGAGGTCGGCCGCGGCTTCATCACGAACTGCGTGATCAAGCACGTGTTCCAGGTGATCCCCGGCGCCCACTACGACCGGATGTTCGGCGAGGACAAGTCGGCCCCGAACCTCTACGGCCTGATCCCGAGCCCTGCGGACCACATCCACTGGGCCGGCGGCAACTGGACGGAGGCGCGCGGCGGCGAGAAGCACTCGGAGGCGGGCGGCGGCCACGCCCACGTCGGCGCGATGATCTACCAGGGCGACAACTGGCCCGACGCCTACCGCGGCCACCTCTTCACGCTCAATCTGCACGGCCACCGGATGAGCCACGACGTGATCCAGCCGAAGGGCTCGGGCGTCGTCGCGACGCACGCGAAGGACTTCCTGCTCGGCAACGACCCCTGGTTCCGCGGCCTGGACTGCCAGACCGGCCCCGA
>Ga0310811_10002255_pt1 | contig 24019 bp, 30 predicted proteins | sample YCmetagenome_FD_207642 | JGI IMG/M metagenome (GOLD analysis project Ga0310811, IMG submission 207642) | Soil microbial communities from experimental microcosm in Duke University, North Carolina, United States - YC | ecosystem: Engineered > Artificial ecosystem > Soil microcosm > Unclassified ... | reverse complement strand
TTTGTGTCTGACAAAACCCTCCCTACTCCGTAGAGTCAGGGATTTTGGATGTTGCATAAAAATACAAATGTTTCGTCTCGAATTTTTAAGATATCTATCTACCTCGTTTTGAGCTTCGACCTCTAAAGCCCCATATCCGCCTCTTTTTAGTCGATTTTCACTGGGAGATCTTAGTAGTCCAGGCGCACGTGATCCCTGTATACGGTGTTCCCATTGGCAGATCTTTCAGACTCGTCCTCCAATGGTCGCTCTCATTCTGTATGTGTGCTCCCGTCTGTACCTGCAACACCTTGAATAATCGTTATTCTTTTTTCCGATTATCTTGATTTTATGACTAAATCTAAATGTTCCCACTGATCTCTAGCCCCGGCCGCCATCCTCATTTGCATCCATCCATTTGCGCTCATTCGCACTCGTTTGTTCGGGCCCGGAATTCACGCGAACCGTTTCAGCTAAGAAACAGAGTAACTACTAACGACCATTCAAGTAGCGTGATGAACTGATGAACGAGGCTATTTGACCAACGTTATGATATTCCAAATGCCGGAATAGACCCATTTCCACTGAACTCGTCCGAATTCCAAGGGACTTTCAGATACGAGACACACATGGTCACCATATGGATTTCCAATGACGAGCATGGTAACCTACATGTTTTCGAGGTAAGTACTTATAGTCTGCTGATAGCTGAAACTTCTCGCCTCTCTTACAGTACTATCTTATCAGTTACGATGAGTCTACCTGCTGCAGGGGCGATCAGAGAGCACACTGTGCCCAGCAAGAAAACTCTTAGCACTAGTGACAAATCCTTCGACAGCGAAGGCAACATTGATGCGGACAGCGAGGAAGGCGTGCTCTCCGATGAACGTGATATTCTTACGAACGTCATATCGGTGGACGACGACGCTACTCTGAACCCGTGGACAATCCGTGCATCCTTTATTGGTCTTGGCCTCTCAGCCTTTGGCGGAGTACTTGGTGAGCTTCTTTGAGTTCGTTTTTAGCCACCATGATACTCATCAATGTCAATTTGCAGCGGAAATATATTATTTCAGACCTGTGCGTAGCGGAGCAAGCACGACAACTTTATGTACTCATACCATTGCCGCAGCAAACAGTTACAGTGTCATTGATGTTCCTTGCGGATGTTTCTTACATCCTGGGCGTCTCCATGGAGACCTTTATTCCTCGCTGTGGGATCCTGCGCTATCTGAACCCCGTAAATCAATTTCCCTCATCCGATACTTCGTTCTAAGATCTTTCACAGGGACCGTTCAACAAGAAAGAAAATGCTTTCATTGTGATCATGGCAAGCGCTTCTGCCAACTCTGCCTTAGGTACCGAAGTTCTCGCAGTCCAGCGGTCAGTGAGCCTTGCTTATTTTCATGGAAATTACTGATATTTACTAAAGATTGTATTACAACATCACGCCAAATGCTGTCACCTCAGTGTTCCTACTCTTTTCTTCTCAACTTCTTGGGTATGAGAATTTTTGTTAAAGTTCCAGCGCAGCTGACAAAGTTCTAAGTTATGGAATTGGTGGCATGATGAGAGGTGTGGCCACAATTGAACCTGTTATTGAACCCGGTGTTTACATACCTCTACCAGGCATCTTGTTATATCCGTCAAAGATGTTATACCCCGGTGTGCTCCCATTGCTGTCCATGTTCGATGCCCTCTACGAAGGCGGGATGGCATCACGGAAGAAGCTCAGAGTCTTTTCCATGGTGCTTGCTGCGTAAGTCCTTCAATTAAGACGGGCAATGATCAAACATGCTGATCGACTGAGTATATTTTTTGGGAACTTTTCCCAGAATGGATCTTTCCGCTTCTGACCAGGCTTTCAATTTTCTGCCTTGCAGCTCCTAACAATGCCGCCGTCTCGCGAGTGTTTGGTGGTTCAAACGGTGACGAGGGTCTAGGGCTCCTGTCTATCTGCTTTGACTGGCAGGTAAGTGTGAATACGAACTTCGAAGTAGATCGCGTTACTGATTGGATCTGTGACAATATATTTCTGGCCAGGTGAACCCTATGACTATCTCGCTTGAAGCACAGGTACGACCTCTTCTTGAATCCGCGGGTCAGAAGCCTTACATACTTCTTGAATAGTTCTCGAATTTGCTGGGCCACATTTTTTGCACGTGCGATCACTCCGCCTTGATTCGGGACCTTGCATTGATTTATGTCTAGGGTCGTGTTTGTGGCCGTATATTACAACAACATCTGGAAGGCCCAGAACTTCCCATTCGTTAGTCTACATTCATGTGCAACGGCACAACATTGATGCCAACTCCCCACAGGTTTCTCAACTTTTATTCTATGAAAAGGGAACACAGTACGAACAAATACTCATTCTCAATTCCAACTATGAAAGTCGATCCCACACTCCTTGCTGAACAAGGATTACCTTATTATTCCAGCACTTGGATAGTCTATTTACTTACCCAGAATTTGGCAAGTTCACCAAACGTTAGTGAGACTGCGGACTAACGGTTTAAAATTGTAGGGTTTGGGGGCCAGATTCACTCATCTTCTCCCCTGGAACCGGAGCGATATATGTTCTGCATGGACTTGGATAAATCCATTGGGCATCAAAAACATATTGGCAAATTTTGACTGGAAGTTCTCGAAAGCCGATGGAATATGGAAGCAAGACGTCGATGATGATGACATCGATCCCCGCTACAAGCAGATGCTGAAGGTTAGTTTTGCATTTGTCTGTATTCAGCTTACCAACGTGAATATTTCTATAATAGTACCCGGATGCTCCCAATAGCTGGTACTTCGTCGTTTTCCTGCTGGCCTTTGTTGTTGCCCTGGTCGTTTCATACAAGGCCAATTCGACTTTGCCATTGTGATTGGAAATGTGGTACAGGCTGATGAGAAGGGTGGGGCTTTCCTTATCTCGCTCTTGCTGGCGACAATTTCTCTTTCTATTCCTCGGTGCACTCGCTGCGATTACAGGATTGGATTGACATTCACCATACAGACGTATGTTCCTGAATTCCATTTCGACATTCAATATCTCAGTTTGCATTCAGGTTTGGCCAGATGATTGGTGGTTACCTTCACAAGGGATCACCAGGTGATTGTCGTTGATTTCTCATATGCTTTGATTGACGGATGCGACAGTGGCAAATATGTACTTCATTTTGTACGGATACAGTACGTGTCAGCCTTGCGTTCCAAGAGCAGGTCGGCTAACCAAATGTTGCAGACACTGTCTTCTAAGCTCAACTACTACTTCGAGACCTCAAGATTGCTCAGTGTGAGTATATTTCAAGCGCGTAGGAGGATAGGGCAATCTGTGTTGACCGTAAATTACAGATGCAAAGCTGCCACCTCGCGCTGCATTTACCGCCCAAGTTATTGGAATGCTGCTTGGTGCAATCTTGAACTTCGGTGCGCACTCCACTTGTTATGTGACTACAAAAATCAACTGACATTGCGCATGTAGTCATGATGGATTCGATCATAGATAACCAACATGAAATCTTGTTATCTGTTCAAAGAACCAATATCTGGTCTGGCCAACAGCCACAGATGTACAACTCTCAGGCAATTGGATGGGGTGGAGTCAGTCACGAACTCTTTTCCACAGGTCAAAGATACCAATGGGTTCCTTGGGCTTACGTACTTGGCCTTTTTGTACCTACCTGTTCCTTTCTGGGTCATTCACAGGTACTGGTCAAAGCTTCGTGCTGATTATCATTATCGCATACGTTAAGTGTTTCTTGAATTACTGGCAGCATGCTTGTTGGCGCATGACACTGTTGTGACATTGTGGACGTGCGTGTCATTGTTGATTTTCGGTCGATGTCGGATGTCCACAACGTCACATGACTTTGGTTCAATTCGGCCAGTACAGCTTCTGCGTCTTGCAGACTCACACCTTCCCTTTCTTACCCTACTTTTTGTATCACCTCTTCTTCTTTTATCCATGGCTAAGAAGACAGCCAAGCAGCGCGCCGCCGGTGGAACTGCTAAAAGGGCAAGTGGCCCCCTTGGATCGCCTGTCCCGGCACATCCTGGAGTTGAAGGAGAAGTTGAGGTGGCACGGCTAGAAGTCCACAGCCAGGTAAGTTCCTTCCTGACGCATCTGCTGTTGCTAATATTCTGGATTCAATCTAGTGGTGTCTCATTTGCCGTGACGGCGCTGAGGGGGACGTTGTGCTCTATGAGTGCAGCGGCTGCCCTCGCGTCATGTGTAGCAAGTGCCTTGAGGTCCCAGCCGACTCTCGCGACATCACCGGTCGCCCTGACGTCCTGTTCTGGTGTCTCAGTTGTCACACTGAGCACACCAAGAAGGTGCCTGCGCCTTACCATGTGAGTCTTTTGTTTTTATTTTATTTTAACTGCACTAAACTAATGACTACAGGGTTTTTATTCTGGTACTCTGCCGCCTGAAGGAGGAAAGCCTGCCCTCCGCGGCTTCCTCCGTTTGAATAGCATGTTTGAGATGGCGTCTTGCGCAGTGTTGGCCGCTGCGCCTATCGCTGTCATCCATTTTATTTTGGGTGGCAGTGATGAAATTGTTACGCCGGTACCTTTCCTGTCCCACTACCTGTCCCACTACTTCCCAAACGGCGGCTACATCTACCTTGAGGTCCCTTTCAACGTCGCTACGCACAAGATGATTCGTTCTTACACTTGCACCCAGGAAGCTCGCGTCACTCGTATCAAGTCTCATCTCGCCCATAACGGACGCGTCTTGGCATTTTTCTCAGATCATTCTGAGGAAGACAGCGGTTGGTTTTTTGCGGGCAAAGAAAAAGGCAGTTTTGTCGCCATGAGTGTTTCGCAGGTAATGTGTGCTTGTCTTTTTTTTCATTTGCTAATGTACTATCTAGGTGCTATCTACAGTTCTAGGTCCTTATTCTGAAGTCCTCCAGGGCGCCATGATGGTCTTTCTAGTGTGTGGCTCCGTTGTTGCTCATGACGACTCCTTCGGCGAGCTCCAACAAACTGTTCTTGATTACAACGTTTCGTCAGCCATCATCTTTTCTGCTACTCGATTCCAACCTCTTGTCGCCACGAATTTCTTGCTGGCGTTAGCGGAGCAGGTGATTGTGGAGCAACTGGATATCAGTAAGGCGTTCCATGATCTTCTCACCCTCTCCAGTCGCCTTGGGCAACACACCAAGGTGATTTTGATGATCAGGGAAGATGCTCACGGCGTGCACAACCTCCTCGTCACCCAGTTTGCGCGTGCACATCCCCAAACTCAGCCATGGGGTATTTTTGTCCCTGGACAGTGCCCTCTTTGCGGATCGACTAACAGTTGGTCGGCGAGGGTCGCAGTGCAGGCAGTGCATGACTTTCAGGAACCTGTTGTTCAAGATCAGGCTCCTGTTTCTAGGTACCTTTATGCCTGCACTTACCCTGAGTGTGGTAAGGTGCAGAACAAATCTTCCTACAAGTTCTACATTGACAAACCGCCTGGTTTCCTTGTTGATGCTGCTAAGATAAAGTCGTCTACTTGGTTCCAGTCCCCCTCCACTACTTTTCCACCTTCTCTTATGTCTTTGCCTGCTTCATGTGGGCCTTCTGACACCAAAGGCAAGCGTCCTAGAAGTAGGGATGGAGAAGTGTTGACTAAGAGGATTCGTATTTGATCTGTCTCACAACTACTTAGTTTCATACATATATGTTTTGCAATGAATTGATTTACGCGTTTTATGTATTGTGAGTCATGTGATCGTATTTGCAAAAATTTAGGAAAATTGGTCATGGCAAGGTAGACTGGTGACCAGCCCGTCTAATAGCGCTGGCGCAGCATTTTCATGGTTGCCCTTGAGAATCGCGTCTTCATCCGAAGTCACGTTTGACTCTAGTCCTCCTTCCATATACACAGGATTTGAAAGTTTACGTCGTGCAACAGAAAATTCTGTGTCCCTCTTCCTATAGGTGTGTCCTCACGTGATACTTCTGTCCACCTCTTCCTTATTTCAAGTGCTACCACCCCCATAGCGTCTAGAACTTTCCTGCCTTCTCTATATGACGTATCCAGGGCATATCTATTCCTAGGACCGACTCTCATGTCCTTCTCGCCACGCGTCCACTCCGGATCCTCTCTTCTGGTCCATCCATTCCCCAAGTCCCACGCCAGAAACTCGGTCTTTCTCAATGAAGTTTCGCTCTTCACTCCCGCCAACAAAGATTCCCGACATCACTCTTTCATCTCCCTTCAATCCCGCCAGACTCTGGATATCTCTCATATATAGTTCCAACATACAATACCTCCCTCTTGATTCAAGTTCGTCCACCAAAGCCACCCCTACCTCCGAGACCGACACCGAACCTTCGCTCCTCGCCATGCCTTTCACTTCTCTATTTGGCGCCAAGCCCATGACCACACCCCTGACAATCACTGCTTCCATCCTACCCATAATACAGGTGTCATTTGAAATACTTCTAGTGCGTGCATGTCGACATGAACTCTTGAAACGACTGATATCCCGGCAAGGATAATCGAGTCTTTGACCTGACTACATTTGAACCCATCGGGAAGCCACTCAAGCACCCTAAGCGCGTTCTGGGTGTAGCCTTTTCCAAAGACATCCAACTCATCGCTACTGGCTATGCCGACAACCTCATTCGTACATGGACGATTCCTCCGAGCGAGTCAGAGAAGGAGCTTCGAGCGGCGAGCGAATATTCTTGTCGTGTTATATTTCATGTTGACCTGTCATATAGTCAACAGAGAAAGTATGTTTTCACCTCCGTTGTTTTGTGCAATCTTTAATTTCAGTTCTGCAGAAAACTATTCAGCCTCTCCCAAGACGCGCTCCAATACTGACTAGTAGGATGTAAGTTCATATGATTCCATTTTGATACATGTCTCATCATCATTTGATAGTTTGATCCACTTTCTCCACCTAGACGCAAAAATCGCAATGCTGTCACTAAGCACCGCGACGATGGGTCCAAAGTCAAGCACGTGATAAATCGTCGCTTTTCTCACTCTTCCACTTCCCAGGACCACGCCCCTCGCTTGCGCAGGATTCCCCTTGTGGTCTTCGCGATACGAGGCAATTATGTATGCTTTCCTAACGTTTTGACGTCCAACTCGTGACGCTGATGTTGTCTCGCAGTGCACCGCTAGTAGGAAAAGGCATAAGTTGGCACAGCTACAACGTCCTCACCAGCAAGCCTACGCTTGTGCCTCGAGTAGCCGCGTACCACCAGCAGGACATCCGATGTGACCAGTGGAGCCACCCCAGCAACGTTGCAGACCTGAAGTACCAGTGCAGCTGCTAGTAACAGACCCCCTTCCCTGTTGGACGTTGAACACATTCTAGACATTCGCTGCTTTGCAGTTCTCACAAGGTGCTTCCCGCGTCTTTCACGAATTCGACCGATAAGCCCTAATAGATGAAGGAAGATAGTCATTTCTTCTAAAACTTTACTCTTTTTGTGTTCGCGCATCTTCATAAGTACTAATGCTACATCAGGTCAAGGTCATTTAGTACGTGGTATACTAGAGTCGTTTTATATGGAAAGGAGGACAGCCGCACCACTTTGTCACTGTCACATCACATAATAGGTAAGTGCAGCATGGGACTCTGCGTACCATAAGAACCTCTCCTTCGATGATCAGTTCACACGCAAAATCTAGCTTTGCGTTCTCGTTATTAGAAAGTGATCCTATCATGGCTTCGCCTGATTCCACCACAGGCTCCTCCTAAGTGGAATCATACCCCAGAAGAAGTTTTGAGTGTCACAAAGCAGGTACTTGCGCAGAAAATGCGGTTAGTGACAGAGTTGCCGCTCTCTCAGAGGCGGAATGCAATTTCAAAACCGTACGTGATCTGTATTGCGTGCATCGTCGCACTGATCATCTCTTAATCAACTGGCAGGTTTTGTGAGTGATACTTCTGATCAGTTGACATCGCATCATGAGACAAGCATCCGACTCTAGTTACCACTTGCGCATGCAGAGGCAAAAGTCATTATCTGCGAGCCTCTCAGATTTTACCAGAATGTCTCCACTTCCAAAGAACTCCGAGATGCTTCCAACCAAGCGGAAGTTCTCCAGCGGGATTTCGATGTCAAGGAGTCCATGCGTCTTGACGGATTCAAAGCCAAGACCACTGCAGAGAAAAATCTGCGCAAATCAGGTGAATGGGAGAAAATGGGCGACGAGCAGCGCAGGCTTGTAGAGAAGATGGTGTTGGATGGCAAGAGAGCTGGTCTTGCGCTCCCTGAGAAGGAGTGCGAGGTGCTGATGAAGTTGAAGAGGGAGCTCTCGCAAGCTTGCTTAGATTTCAACGTAGGAATGACTTCTTCAGTGTTTAGGCGTTATGCTAATAGGGTTTGTAGAAGAACTTCAACACCTCGATCTGTTTCCCTGCAGGAAGGGAGCGATGCCTCATTTGTATGTTGATTTGTCCTCGCTGAACCTTGTTCTATTTGCCAGCTGCAAAGTATTCTCACGCAGCTGTATGGGGCCCTGTCCCAGGCTATGAGCTGCCATCGGGAAAACATCACTACCCCCTGATGGCAATGGTTGCGAATCTCGCAAAGCCAACTCCCGAGCGGTCTGCTCTAATGCGACACGATGACGTAACAACATTCTTCCAATGAGATGGGCCATGTTTTCCATGGGTTACTGAGTCGGACGAAGTACGCACAGTTCCACGATAGCATCCATGGCAAGAGACTTTGTTGAGGCACCGTTGCAAATGCTCGAAAATTGATACGTGTTCTGGACAATCCCGAAGGAATGTGCTATCAGAAGGGTGCTGACAGCATGGAGCAGGTGTTGGGAGCTAACCACCACAGAAACCTCGTCGAGTTTGCTAAAGTTTAACGTGCACGATTCCTTCTGTGATGAAATCAAAGGTTGAGTCATTTCTACTATTTAAAGATAACAAATGCAAGTTGAGCTGGCGAAGCTACTGATGTTGTTGTAGATCCCCTGGATATCACCGCTATGGCTTCCAAATCCACCACAGGGCTCCTGTTGGATTCTGCCGATATAATGTCGACAGTTCTGGAAGGCATTTTATATGGCGAGTGTTGTGAGTTCTTACGTTCTATGCACACCAACCTAGCGTTCTTTTTTCACTTATACAACGCATCCCGGACATCAATCGGCCAATCGCTGTGGTTGCCATCTTGCCATTTGTACTCAATACTGCAGTTAGCTTCTTACCACTTTCATCTGATTTTATTCACTGAATTCTCCCAAGCACATGATCGTAGGTATTATCCATCTCGAAGATGGACTAGTGAAGTATGGCAACACCTTCCCTGACAGGCCAGCGGGGTTCTTCGCAGACGTCACCGAACAAACATTTTTGATCAAGAATACCTTTACAAACTCTGCTTGGCGATGGAGTGGTGGTGCGTTCAATTTTTTTTATCTGCAAGCTTGAAATACTCATGGCTTATGAATTTCCTTTCTGACAAAAGATCCATCGATGTTATTTCGTCTGGCAATCTGTCTGGATCATCATCCTACCATGCATGATGTGGTGTGGTGTCGCAGGTTATTCGCAACCAAGCACTGAAAAATTGATGCTCTGACGTATGTTGTTTCGAAGCATTAGGGATTTGTATGGTCTATGCGCAAGCACCAAGTACTAATGCCAGAAATGTCTTTGGCAACAAGACTGGACATTGGATCGTGACATTTCTTTCCTTGACGCTTGCATCTAATTTACTCAGCTCAGGTAAGTTCACTTCTGCTTAAGTGTTGTGTCGAGGCCTATAATAGTAATAACCCCACTATATGCAGGGTTATTAGCATACCAATGATCCCTAAGCTGCGTCTTGGCATCTTACTATTGTGGATCCATTCATGAATACTATACCTGCCTGCGGCCTGTGATCTACGCTGAATTCAAGACACTCGCAATAAGTCCCATTCTGGCGTGCATGCCATTTCGAACTCTACAGTCAGGTTTTCGGACCATCAATGATACCTATACCTGATTCTTAAGGGTATGTTAGCAAGCGCATCATATATTTGACTCCCGAAAGCTAACATCACTGCATGGCATGCATTCTGTTCATGTTCGTCATGATTTGATCCTTGTTTATTGTCATTTCGGCGCAGAATTTATCAAACGTGTAGGTGCCGATCCTAACATCCTTGCCTAGGACACTTATCTATCAAATTAAATCTATGCGTTGACGCAAATTTGGGACGTTCATCGCATTATGCATCTTCATTTAAACATTCAGACGGCCTCGAACCTGTCGTTGATCGTCATCAAACATCACCTTTGTGTAGAAGGATGGATGGAGAACGGTCTCGAGGTCTGTAATCATGAAAATTGAGTTCACGGGCGCTCTGGCGCAAGCCAATGGATGTCAAGGATAGAGATTATATCCATGTGGGGTATTTATTTTTCTAAGTGTTGCCCACCCAAAGCCATTGGTTTAACGGATGCTTTCGGTCCTTGTTTGGACAGTGAATTCTGAATTCGAATCATGTAACTTGCCCGTGAGACTTGCCAGGTCATCCGGGAGACGCCGGGTCAAAGCAAAGACAACATATGTTGCCCCAGGCTCGTACCCACCGCAGCTGGAGAGGCAGGAGGGCAGTCTATAGACAGACTCGGAACCAATAGATACCACGTGACTATTCAAACCCAGCACAACCTTATCCCTCAACCTCTCCAGCAGCTGGGGGATAAGGTTATGCTGGGTTTGAAATATTTTCGCATGTTTTCGGTTTACCAAGCTTTACAACTACCATGCTCGGAGACCGCCCCTTTACCTCTCCAGCAAGGTGGGAACGAGACTGGCTCAATGCCTCATTTTATTTCAATAGATGCCCAGGACATAAGGCCATTTGCCTCTGCACCTCCATCACCGTTCTGCTCCAATAATCCTGGCCTGTGCATTCACATTTCGCTGGTCTAGCATTGAAATGCCTTTCCTACTGTAAGAGGTACTTCAGGTATTACAACAGCGTTGCATGAATATTACTAGTACTAGTAGTACTACATAGCTTCACATCAGGCTGGCACGGCTCTGCAAAACGTCATAAACCTTGGAGATCATCTCTGTCTGTCTGTCAATCGCAGCCCCGATGTCCTTCCCCACTTTCATCAAAGTTTCTTGAGTCGTACGTCCTGTAAACTAAAATGGTTTGCCAGCTTCCTGCGCTTCAACCTTTGTGACACTTCAAGCACGGGCACAGACATAGCGCATCCGACATTGGTCATATTCTGACCAAACTGGCGTGGTATCTAAAGTACGCGGTCACCAACAATTCATGTACATGATCACAGGTGGTGAGTCCGACTTGCAACAGCTCCGACGTCTGACGCCGATCTCTTTCGCTTCAGAGGCATTTCACCACTACTGTCTTCAACTTGCGCATTCCAGTCATTAATCTCCTGGAACGAGAATGGTTAGAAGTCATTGTAGGTGATTTTGAGGCTGCATACCTGTTCGGTTCTCTTACATTTTTCAGCTTCAGACATATCTGCAAGCTGAACAGCCTCGGAATGCTCCAGCTCTTCAAGGGAGACTCTGCGATAGCCCGGCCTTATCTTGCTATACTGGTAGCACCCACAAGGGTACACTGGGGTGCCTTGGCCATACCCACCAAGTTGACCAGGGCAGTTCTTATAATCGTGGCTTTGCGTAGAGTCGGGGGTATTGCTTTGGGTTTGGGATACCAATGGGTCCGCTTCGCATACATCAACAGGCTCCGCTGCTCCCGTGAGGAGAGCTTCCATCCCGTCATTGAAATCTGATGGGCGCGAGTCAAAGCTGTTGGGCATGGGGGATTTTCTCTCTGGAAGGAAAGGTGAGGGAGTTTGAATTAATTCTCTGTTACTTATCCCCAGCGTCCACTCGAATACTCCGTAACGTTTGGACTTAGCTTTTTACATATTTTGCTGCTGATCTCAACATCACGGCAATGTTCAATGTTTCGGAACTTGCAGGCATAACTTTCCTGCCCTTCCATAAAACTTTCTTTTAATCATGCGCCGTTGTGCTTTCCCATTTACCACTCCTGTATTGTAAGGAGTAGTCAGGGCTCCATCTTCTTAATCTTTTGAGAGCGGCTTGTTTATCAGCTGCAGCAGCAATTAGTAACTTGTGTGGACATGTAATTCCGGAGCAGCTTGTATTGTGTCGTTATGAATTTTAAGTTACCTGATTGAGGAAATTGTAATACCTGTCACGGCGATGCATGGACCTTGCAGGGCTTGCGGATATTAATATCTCGGTTACTAATTTACGGAGTTGATGATTAGAATGCAGAATCCCATAGTGGGTATAGGTGCTGATGCTGATGCATTATCATATGGAAAAAAATGCGTAGCAAGACCTCAATGTTAAATGATCTATCAGAGCTTCAAAGTTTGAATACCGTTATTGCTACGGCAGTCCCAAGCGCAGTATCCAATGGTGTCCATCATGACTCACCTGGAGATCGAAACCTATCCAAGTTTTTCCTATCCATCCCTCAAAGAGTTCCTGGCGAGACTTGAAGAAGAGGAGCCAAGAAGAGCGTGGAGCGAGACATTCGCTGGTCCACTGACTTCAATGGGCGTCAGAAACATAGATGATATAGAGATTGTCTCACCGGAAAGCCTCGTCATCTTCCATGAACTTCTTCATCTTCATCATTGATTGCCTTGATACCATCCATGCAGCTGGGGCCCATGGTAGTTGTAGGACTGCAAGGTCAGACACAGGTGAGAAGTTTCAAGACTGCGAGACTCTTGTGTAGACCAAACAAGATCTCTAGCTTCATCTCTCGCCTTATGGTCGAGCGCCTGAGGTGCTAGCATGACTGCCAGTAGATGTTCAGGGATAAGAGAAACAAGAAGGGAAATAGTGTATACTATATGTAGTGGTCACAGTATGCCGGGAGAGCACCAATCAATCTTTTGACCTGGAACACAAACTGGTCGAACCACTTCTCACTCATCACATTAAAACCCTGGACACCACTGTCTTCACCCCAAGAGTTCTCCACCTTGAATCGGACAGTTATTCTTATGTTAGAAATGGCTTACTTCGTATTCGAGATAGTTGGTGTCCATGATGCCGACGCCCTTGCCGGAGTTGGAGAATTGACCTACATCACAACCGAAGAAGACTGGCTGGCCAGCCTTGATAGACTGAACGGGGTCAAAATCAAATCAGGTAATTGAAGGATAAATCTAAAACTGCTTACTCATACTACAGCCTGCTTCAGGTCATCAATCTGAGTGTTCACGTCTGCTAGCGGTTAAGCTATTGTAATGCAGACTTGATAAACATGGCTTACACAGAACAGGTCGCCCGCCCCAAATGTTGCCGAGCTTGTCCGCGGTGTATAGCTTACCATACTCATTCCGCGGATCGTTGATGAGCGAGAAAAACTCCGCCGGCTTGATATTTGTGAATGCACAGTCATCGAAATATTGTCTCATGCACACTGACTGAGTATTTGGCTGTGAAAGCCTTGTAGAACTGCAGAGGAGTACTACGCTCCCACTTCGCATACTTGCCATCTTCAGTGTAATATTCCAAAGTGAAGGGCGCGTCAGGCTTAGGAGGAACGCCCAGAGTTGCGCTCATAATGGTATAAACTTCTTGCATGAGCTCTTCCTTCTTTGCACGAAGGGTCGAGATAGCTAATTCCTGCGAGACGCTGGGATCGGCCTTCAGTGATGAAGAGAGCGTACGAAGAGTGAGAGCATGCTCTCGGAGCTTCATCTTCAAAACGACATTGATGGGACTCGAGGCACTTGAATGGAATGACTCGGCGTAAATTGGCTGACGAACGAGGCCATATGTCTGGGAGCCGTTGAAGACAAGTTATGCTATTATCTTTAAGAAAAGTGTACCTCAAGCAAATTAACAACCATTTCCAATTGACCACCATTGCTGATAAGGTCATCCGCAAGGAAGTTGACCAGGCGATCATCGATGGGCAGCTCCGCATTCTGTATAGAAAGCTCGAAGTAATAATTAGACTTGTTCAATTTGTCCCAGAAGAAGAGGTACGACTATGGCATTCTGTAAGCGAGGAGCTAGTGAGAACCGATGATGACAAAGGGTTACCTGGGAGAGCTGGAACTCCTTGAGCTTTAGCTGCTTCATGACTTCATGCCGAATGTCATTGGTAGTTGCGAAGAGCCAGCATCTACCGCCAGACTTCTGGCTCGTGACAGGTCCAGTTTTGAATTTCACCTCGTGATTGAAAACGTGGGGTATTGCAACCCCGGCCAGACGGCTGGTAAGCGATGACTTTACACGTGCAGAGGTACCGTATGGTGCTGGTGTCTATCATATTCAGAGCCAATGGATGATATAGCAGTGGTCTGCCAAAGCAGGGATGTGAATGAAAAAAGGATCCATCTGACACGCAATTCGACGTCCAAGTTCACGTTCTTTGCCCTAGCTGTGCACTCTGGGAACACCAGTGTTGACAAGTTCAAAGATGACCGTAACGTAGTGGGCACACGTTCTGCGCATCCGTGTGAATCTTGGATTTGATGCCTGTTTTCTGGGCCACCGAACGACAAGAATTGCGACCAATAGTGAGATATAGTTGGGATGTCGAGTTCTAGATGATCAACTTGAATGAGTCAAGGATGGCAAGTCTATCGCCTGGATGATCGAGTGGTTCTTACGCTTCTCTATCAGGAGCACCAGCTTGCATTTCACTAACATCCACATTGTCGAACGACTTGACGCTGAGTGGTCGCCTGTAGCCACTGAGGATAACGTGTTAGTGCTAGTGCCAAGATGCTAGTACGGAAGAGCGGTAGTAAGTGTCAAACTAACGTGTAGCATCACTGAAAACCAACCAACATGATATGGCCATATTTACCTTATAAGGTTGAGCAAATCAGATTTCCCAATACATGTCTATGTGGTTGCTTGTAAGACGCACATCACGTGCCTAATCTGTGATCTATTTTGTCTTGTGCTTTGCCCTTCGATGAACCCATATATTATAGGTGTGCTCAATTCTTAAGTTGTCACAGTCAAGAGTTGTCAACTCTTTATTTGTACCATTATGCAATCGTAATTTCGGTTCCCAGAAAGGGTTGGAACCCGGTATGCATCTGGGATGACTGAGGGCAGACACCAGGTGATGGACTTCAATGTTTTGTTTTGCATGTCTTTGTAGACACATATAACACCGTTGATTCTTCACATGGTGTCTATAATGTTTTACAAGACATATAATAATGGTACTCAGCAGAGGACTTGAATTCAAAAATATTTTCTTCATTGATTGTATGAGCCACGCGAACCAGCACCAAATAGCATACTCGCGAGTACTTGAAGTCCAGCGCTTGTGCTTGTGGGAAATGCAGCATGCGATGACTGTGGTCATCATTATCACCATCAGTGAAAATGAAGTGCTCAAGTTCGATGCGAGTGCATTGTGAGATCCCCAACAGAAAGGACAGTTAAAGCTCACGAAGCTCCCGTTTTCGCTGCATAACGAGTGCACTGTGTTGTGTTATGATGAATATTGTTTTAAGGCGGAGTAAGCGCGGTGGCTGCGATGTCCAAATGGAGCCTCACCCGGTCAGCTAAATTGTTTGGCTCTAAGGCACGGTGAGACTTGACAACTCTTGACCTGACAACTTCAGAATTGAGCACGCCTAAAGTAAGGGAGAACTCCTGGGAATCCTCTCGCTAGCTCGCGTGGCTTTCGCTTAGGAACGCTTATTTCGCTTATTTCGCTTAACCTCTCTTTGGAAATTTCACGTGGTTTTTCAAGCGCCGACTCAACGGGTCACGGGTTTTTGAGTGCTGACTCAATTATCCAATTATCACTGCTGTAGCATTATTATAAGTGTATGTCAGTAAATAAAAAATGAAATTTTGATTTTTGAATGAGAGAACAGGGGAATGGGTGAACATGGGAACAGGGAAATGGGTCAAAGGAGAGCGAGCTTGCGAGCAATCCTTTGGCCCATTTCCTTGTTCCCATGTTCACCCATTCCCCTGTTCTCTCATTCAAAAATCAAAATTTCATTATTTATTTACTGCACATATCAGGATGCAGCCAAGGCCAGGAAGCCAAAAAGGGGCGCGAAGCGCTCCTTTTGCTTCCTGTGCCGAAGGCACAACGGGTGTGGACTAGTCTATAAAGTAAGGTAGAACGGGTGGGAATTATCTCACTAGCTCGTGTGGTTTGCGCTTAGAGCCATGTGTGTTTCGGTTAGCTCGCTTAATTTCTTTTTGGAAATCTTGCGTGGCTTTCTCGCGTGGCCCGCTTAACCTCTTGGTCACGGGTTTGTAAGTGCCGACATAAGTGTATGTCAGTAAATAAATAATGAAATTTTGATTTTTGAATGAGAGTACAGGGGAATGGGTGAACATGGGAACAGAGAAACAGGCCAAAGGATCGCTCACAAGCTCGCTCTCCTTTGACCCATTTCCCTGTTCCCATGTTCACCCATTCCCCTGTTCTCTCATTCAAAAATCAAAATTTCATTATTTATTTACTGCACATATTAGGATGCAGCCAAGGCCAGGAAGCCAAAAAGGAGTGCGAAGCACTCTTTTTGCTTCCTGTGCCGAAGGCACAACGGGTGTGGACTAGTAAATTAAGTGTATCTAAGTGTTCCTAAGCAAAAGCCACATGAGCTAGCAAGATGATTCCCACCTGTTCTCCCTTACTTTAAAGACTAGTCCCACACCCATTGTGCCTTTGGCATGGGAAGCAAAAGGAGCACTTTGCGCTCCTTTTTGGCTTCCTGGCCTTGGCTTCATCCTAATAATCATAGTCACTGTGCCTTTGGCATGGTAAGGCAAAGGAGTGTGAAGCACTCCTTTGGGAGGTGCCTGCAGCACCTTGACTTAGTAATCACCATAGTAGATTTTGAAATAAATAAATAATCATAATAATACATTTTTGAGCAGGAGCTTCACACATTTAAAAGCACAATCTGTTGGCTACTCAACAACTAATACCATATGACATCTCTGCGCAACCTTAGCTACATAAGTCCTCTCATATCATCCAGGTACCTCAGTATTATCTTGATACACTGCTGAGCTGGTTTTTTGCTAGCATGTATAATCTATCACACCTCAAAAAGTAGACAATACAAATCAATTTAGTTTTACTATTTGACTATTTTGCATGACCCCATCTCCTCCCATCTCCTGTCTCCTCCTGTCTCCCATCTCCTGTCTCCCATCTCCCATTTTACTGTCCAAGTTGCTGCCAAACATAGTCTATTCAGATGTAGTATTTAACACTCTAGATAAAAATATAAACTCAGGGCTCCTGTTAGCGACTAGACCTAGGTGCTTTCTTACTTAGGTAATCTTGTGAGGCCTGGAATACAGGTGCTGATCGCAAGTCACAGTCCAACTGCTTGGGATAAGCAGGTCAATGAGTTAAAGTGTGGGTGCTGTCTTGCAGCCAGTGATAACTATAGCCTGAGTTGTAAGGAATAACAACGAAGGCTTCTGATAGATCAAGACGCAATGACCAAGGGTCAAAGCAAAGTATGATGATCACAAGTATAAGCTTAAAGCTTAAGAGGTTATGGACTAGGTAACCAGGAAGAACGAAGTAGATTCAAGTTGGAGAATACAACTATGGTATGTAGGGTTTATATAGGCAAGGGGAATGAGCACAGACCAGGTTGTAAGTAGAAGTACAGAAAGAGGTAAGTGAAAGAGAATGAGTCAGAGACTGGTGGTAAGGTAAGGGCAAAGGAGAGACTGAGTCACAGACCGAGGCTATGGTAAGGGTAACAAGGAACTGAATCACAGACTGGGGATGTGGTAAGGGTATAGGGTGACAACATCATGGACCAATAGAGAGGTATGGGGCTCAGGATATAATAGGGTGGGTACCAGTTAAAGTGGAAAGGGCATAGGAGGGTGAGCTAGAGATCCAGTGAGCAAATATAGTACAAGTGAGCAAGAAATCAATCAAAGGGAATGTAACCAGAAAAGGTAGGGTGCGAGTACAACCAGCCAGAAAATATAATGCATGTATATGCATGTGTAGTCCTCCGGGTAGAGGAAGAAGTGAGGATGAGAAGGAAATGAATAGGGGCCATGCCAGCAGTGGATGTTCTTGTAACAGCTCCCAGCCAGGTGGTGGGCCATCCTTGAGTTTCTGTGAATATTCATCATAGTGTTCTCTGCCTGTTCTCTTCCTCCTCAGCCCTCTAATATATTTCCTCCAAGCATGCACAACCTTGAGACACTCTTGAGGTTCCTTCTTCTCTTGCAAGTGGCTATCAATAAAAGCATCTACCTTGTCTAACCTCTTATCAGCATGTCTCCCATGGTGTTGACACTCCTCCACCAGGTACTGTAGATCCTTCTTCAGGTGTGCATCTTGCTGCTTCAAGTCTTCAGAATGCTGACTCAATTCATGGAAGTGCTCTTGGATAGATGCTCTCTTGATATATGGGTCATGTGATTGTCGACAATGTTGGAGACAGGAAGAGAAACTTTCAGAACAGTGATGATGAAGATCTGCTGTCCAGTCAACAGCAGGAGATACAGAGTGAGAGGGACCAAAGGACACAGAGGGTGAGGTTGCTGCCAGAGCATGGGGCAAGAGGCCACTGCATCGCTGTAGATGTGCAGCACAACTTGCTTGATAACCTTGCAAAAGGCATTGTGATAAAATAAACTTGGCTAGGCAGTCAATAGAACACCCAACCAATATATGTCTAAGCCCTTGCCCAGCTGCTACACTTGAGACAAGAATGTTTGACCCAAGGGAATAGTTACTGATAACAGCTCTAGATACAAAGACCCAAAAGTGTGCTATGCACAGAAAAGCACATCACTATAAGGAGCACGGGAAGCACTGTAAGGAACATTGCATCTACCCATTGATTTTGAGGTCCTACAGGCTCAAACTCCAATGCTTGTATCACCATGCTCAGAGTGCATGCTTCGTGCACCTTGCGCCTATCTCCACACACCTGTCCGCCCCTTGTCCTTGCTGATTTACTGGTGAGTCATCTCAATTGCTATGGAAGTGTTCACTTTGGATCCGAGCATGCGCCTTACATATAGTTACATACATACTAATTACTCAGGACCGCACTCTATTCAGCTTGGTACTGCGCACCTTCGCGCTTATAGATACAGTATATGGAGACCTTACTGGACTTTTAGTTGACACACTTTGCGCACTCCCCACTCCTTAGCCATAGTTAGATTCTAAAAAGCACTGAATATATGACTGGATTTATCGAGTATCTGCACTCACAATGACCCACACACACAAGCCATAACATGCACTGCGCCTTTCGTGTTCCCTGCACCTTAGAGCACCCTTCCTTGTTACAAGAGAGTCCCTTGCTTATATTATGAGGTTCTCCCTCTCAGTAACTGTCCTATGGGTTGAGTATATACCTCATGCCCAGGTCTTACTGCAGAGTTTCCCCCATACTCATTATCGCCTTTTCATCCCTGTAGCTGAGCCTCACCCTTCAACTGGAGCCCACCACGAGGGACACTTCTGAGACAACAGGTCAGGTACTCAGGCCCAATGATCACAGAAAAGCGTGCAAAGATGCTATTGCTGCATTTGATAAAGCAATACAATCTACACTTCCAGGACCTCTATTCCTTCCTGCCTCACGCATATGTGCGCACAACATATCTGAACCCCCACACCCACATGCATTGCTCATAGAGTGCACATGCCTACAACCCACATTGCCTATCATGCCTTCACCAGAAGACTCAACAAAGGAAGACTCATCAGATGAGTTTGAAGCCATGGACCACCCAAGAAGCCAATTGCCTGGCACGTTTTTCCATATGCCAAATGAGCCGCCTTTTATTTCTTCTAGCTTATCCCTCCTGACTGAATTATCTGACCAGAGTAGTGCTTTGCCTCAGGCATCAATAGAACGTGCACACATAACTATGCCAACCAAGCAAGACGCACCAGAGATCAAACAAGAGTCGTTTGAAACACCCCATGTGTTACGAACTGGGATAGGTTCCAAACAACCTAGACTCAGAAAAGAGCCTTTGGGGTTGAGTCTGGTCTAGCAACGCAATGACAATGAAGTCTGCTTGCGAAGCTAATAGCTAACGACAAGATAGGATCTTGAAGTTAGGTTCAAAGGTTCAGACTAACGAAGAGGAGTGCTCTAAGTTAGAGATTGGTTCAGACGACTAAGCTTGGAAGGCTTAGACGAAGGAAATCAAGTATCAGGTGAAAACCCAGTAAGATTAAAGTAAAGAACTACATAGTACCAACGCGCGTATTTAAGGAGTCATAGGAAGGGGTTTAGGGCAAGCGTGAAAGTAACAGTCAGTCGCCTAATTAAGTATATGTGCGCGAAGAAGGTAACCAGTCAAGAAAGGAAACAAGAAGCAACTATCGGTCATCTAGCGACAGCGGTAACAAGCGATCGTGATGTAATACAATGGTAGAAAGAAAAGGAGAAAATGAATAGGGCCTAAGCATACTGTAACATTACCCCGTTTTTATCGTGAAGTCACTGACTTCATCAATCAGTATTGTCATAAAGAGTATGGTCACAGTCATAGTCACGATGAAGCAGGGCGTCTTGCTCCTCAGTAATACAAAGATCCGCAGCATCTCTGTCAGCCTCCCAATGAGCGAGGGCGCTATAGAATTCTGGATCCTTCCAGTCGATAGGAAGGACAGCTTCGCCTTTAAGCTGCTTACAGAAGACGGAGAAATGGCCTGGTGCATAAGCACGACAGACGCGGCAGTGGTACTTAGGGCAGTGCTTGTGACGATGCCCGGGGGTGCGACAGTTACGACAGACAAAGTTATTGTCAGGGTCGGTGGTTACAATGGTGATGTGGGGCGCGGTGGAGGACGTTGGGGATGCAGAGCGTTCGCGATTACGGTTGGTAAGGTCGGGAGGGGAAGGAGCGGAGGCACGTGCGACTCGTGTCCTACGGGTGGTTCCGGAAGAGCGTCTACGATGCGTTCTTCGGAGGGAGTGTGCTGGTTTGTTAAGTGGAGGAGCCGTTTCCTGCAACACTTGCAATGCAGCCATCGTCGAAAGAGACATAGTGTGTAAGCCAGGAGTAATATCCTCAGGTGAAGCGGAAGCAGCGCTTTCAACTGGCGGAGGTACAGGAAGAGGAGTATCAGGGGAGTGGGGACGCAGGACCGGGTTCTTAATAATACGCTCGCATACTTCATGGACAACTTCATGAATAATAGTTTTAGCGTCATTAGGCATAAGACGTATAGCAAGGTTCCTAATACGCCTCTGTAAATGAAGGAGGATGTTGGTGTGGCAGGGGTCGGGAAGGATTCTGGCGGTGCATTCAACGAGCTCTGCTGCTCGGACGATGTTGATGAGTAGCCCGACGGCTGTGGCGTCATGTTGGGCAAGACGTTCGTCGATGTCTTTGGAATACTGAATGTCAAGGCACACTGCCTCAATAAGGGTCTGGTTCTCTACTTCTTCTAAGATGGCGAAGTAGTCGGAGGAGGCGGTAGAAAGAGGGGAAGCATTCTGGGTGTTGCGCACTTCCTGGTTAATGAGGTTGGTAGAGTCAAGGGTCTTGGTAACAGTATCAAGGTACGAGTCAAGCGAAACGAAGGCGGATGCGAGGTCGGAAGTGATGTTGGAGGAAGAGCTCATAATGAAGTTGTTGGTAAGAGTGAGAAACTCAAGGGCGATAAACTTGATAAGGCGAAGATAGTTGGAGAGTTGCCAAACGATGTCACCAGAGTACATTGGAAAGGATTTAGGTGAGTTTGTGCTTTCTCTTATATGCTTTTGTTATCTTGGAGGCGTTACCGAGATTCTCTTCTGGGATCCATTCGTTACTGGCCGAGGAATAGCTGACCCAAGATACGAGATAGCGTCTTCGTTTACCCGTTCCTTTGTGGGCAAGAATAGCCTCGACTTCATATTCTTCTTCCTCATTGATGATGTCAGGTGGTGGTTCTTGGAAGTTCGGGCCGTGCACGTCAGTTTCACGATAGGATGATAGTTCCGAAGCATGGAATGTGGGATGTATTCGCCATTGTCCAGGAAGCTGGAGTGTGAAAGTGATCGGACTGAGTACGGCCTTGATCGGGAAAGGTCCGTATCTTTTCGGTCCGAGCTTCTTCTTTGGTATCGGGACGATCAAGTTCTTTGCTGATAGCCAAACCCTATCGCCGATCTTCCAAGGTGTATACTTTACTCCATGAGACCGTTCTGCCATTCGCTGCATAGCGATGTTGTGACAAGCGATGGCTTCTTCTCGAGCTTTCTGCAGAAGTCTTATGCGTTCCTCAGCTGCTGGGACTGTCGATGATGCTAGGGTATGGGGTAGTGATCTTGGGTTGTATCCCATCATAAGATAGAATGGCAAGGCATTACGGGAATCGTGTTTTCTATGGTTATGAACGAATTCGGTGAGAGGAAGATGTTCAACCCATGTTTCAGGGTTGGTTCGGCAATAGATCCGTAGATATGTTTCTAGTTCCTGGTTGAGACGTTCGGTTTGTCCATCGGTTTGTGGATGATAAGCGGTAGAGGGTGCAATGGTGTAATCAAGGAGTTTGGCTAGAGCTTTCGAGAATTTAGAGATGAACTGAGGGCCTCGGTCGGAGATAATCTTGTCGTAGAGTCCGAATCTACGGTAAACATGCTTGAAGAAAAGTTTTGCTATGCCTTCTGAGGTGATGGTTTTCAGGCAAGGAGTAATAATTACCCCCTTCGTAAGGCCATGGTCGACCACGACCATAATAGAATCAAATCCACCAGAGGGAGGGAGATCCGTGATGAGATCGACCGATAAGGAAGCGAAGGGTACGGTCGCATCAGAAGGGATGGGAACAAGGGGAGGGGTTACCGGGTGGGTGTCAGCTTTCATCTGCTGACAAAGGGAGCAACCATCAACATATTTACGAACGTAGGCGCCTAGGCCAGGCCACCAATAATCGCGCTTAACGAGTTCTTCGGTTTTGAAACGGCCAGGATGGCCCGCGGTGGGGTGGTCGTGGAGACGGTGGAGTAGGTCATGGCGAGCGGCGGGGGATACATAGGCATGATCTTTGTAATACAGGACACTGTCAACAATCTTCCAGTCAGACAATGCTGACTTCATAGGGGGAAGACATAGGCCATTCAAAGCATCGGAGGCCATGGAGAAAATGGGGTCGGAGGATGGGTCATCTGTAGAAAGAGCGTCATGGAGTGAATCGTCGAGAAGGCGGACAAACATGGTATCAGGGAGGAGAGCGACGTCCGCATTATCCGAATCCGTAGGGTGGTGATCCGGTCTACAGGATAACGCATCAGGAGCAGCTAATTTAGTTCCTGGGACATGGTGGAGTTCAATATCAAACAGGGAAAGGATCAACTGCCAGCATGCTTGACGACGGGTTAACTTCTGTGCGGTACGGAAATAGAGCAGATTCTTGTGATCGGTGAAGACGATAACCGGGTGTGGGTTCCCTTCAAGGTAATGGCGCCATTCGGTGAGCGCTCGGATAACGGCGAGTAGTTCTCTATCAAAGATCTGGTAGTTTCATTCTGCTGGGTTCAGGGACTGGGACAGGTAACCGCATGGATGATACTGTCCGTTATCATCGGTCTGGAGGAGCACTGCTCCGGTGGCCACAAGGGAAGCATCGGTTGCAACTGCGAATTGACGAGTGGGGTCGGGGTTATGAAGGACCGGTTGACGAAGGAAACAATCTTTCAGGGTCAGGAATGATTCATTACATGCATCAGTCCACGATAGTGAGATCTATCAGAGGGCGTGCGAGGTCAGAGTAGTGCGAGATAAAGTTCCGGTAGAAGTTGCAGAATCCCAAAAAGGACCGAGTTTCTTTCACTGTGGTGGGAACAGGCCAGTCCTTAATTCCATCGAGTTTAGCGGGGTCCATGGTGACGTGACCGGGTTTGATAATCATTCCAAGGTATTCCACTTCTTCAGCGTCAAATGTGCACTTCTCCGGTTTTAAAAATAACTGCTCCCGACGGATTATCTCCAATATTCGTCTAGTCCGATTTTGATGTTCGGCCAGCGTCTTCGAGAAGATAAGAATGTCGTCCATGTAAATTACTAACCATCCTTCATTGATCTCCTGCTGAAAGGTTCGATT
>Ga0310811_10002254_pt1 | contig 24023 bp, 19 predicted proteins | sample YCmetagenome_FD_207642 | JGI IMG/M metagenome (GOLD analysis project Ga0310811, IMG submission 207642) | Soil microbial communities from experimental microcosm in Duke University, North Carolina, United States - YC | ecosystem: Engineered > Artificial ecosystem > Soil microcosm > Unclassified ... | reverse complement strand
CGTCAGGACCACACGTCTTTGCCGTACGCTTAAGCCGCGCTCGTCAGTCGCAGCTTTCGCGTCCACCGCATCCCCGTCCCACGTTCGTGACGATCGCGAGCGCCCCTCTGGTCGGGACGGGATGGCGGTGATATAGCCCGGTTTGCATTTCTGGAAAAGCGAAATATTTTTTATTTTGGGGCTTGACATAATTTCCGAAAATCAGCAATGCCTTACCGGCAAAGCGGTCCGCTACAATGCGATTGCCGTAGCCGGAGCGAACCTTCAATCGTTGCTGGGACCGTAGTAGCTTCTCAATAATCGATATCGCTTGTTTGTCAGGATATAGACCTGATGCAGGCACCCTGCTTGCGTACAGACCCTTTGCGATGGGCATTGGGAATGCTCGAAATGAAGGTTCAGAAGCCGTGAATTTTCGGAATAGGTCGCGAAATAGTGTGCGGCTTGCAAGGACGACCCGCACAAATGGCCGATCGCGCTCCTCACTTCCGGAGGCAACTGGCTGACATGCTCGGGGTTCCAGGGGTGATCGGCTACACCGATGCTGCCTCGGGCAATTGCCGGAGACATATGGGCGATAACACTCAGCAACACTCCTGCCGCGACGGATCGAACGATCATTCCGCTGCCCTCCGAACCGGTTCATCAATCCCTTCTGCCGTTAAATCGCCCCGACCGAACCAAGCATAGAGTGCAGGCAGCACGAACAGCGTCAGCAGTGTCGCACTGATCAACCCTCCGATTACAACGGTGGCGATCGGCCTTTGGACCTCAGCACCTGTCCCGGTCGCCAGCGCCATTGGCACGAAGCCGAGCGAGGCAACCAGCGCCGTCATTACAACCGGCCGCAACCGGGTCAATGCCCCCTCGTGGATGGCGGACAGCCTGTCACGCTCCTCCACCATCAATTGCTTGATGAAGGTCAGCATCACGAGGCCATTGAGGACGGCGATTCCGGACAACGCGATGAAACCCACGGCCGCCGAGATGGAAAACGGCATGCCGCGCAACCACAACGTCAGCACGCCGCCCGTCAGCGCCAGCGGCACGGCGCTGAACACCAGCAGCGCTTCGCGCAGGGAGCTCAGCGCGCCGAACAGCAAGATCAGGATCAGCGCGAAGCACGCCGGGACGACGATGGCGAGACGCTGGCGCGCGGCGGTCAGGTTTTCGTATTGACCACCCCAGGAAAGCCAATAGCCGGCCGGCAGGGTTACCTTCGCCGCGATCTGCTGGCGGGCCTCGTCGACAACAGAGGCAATGTCCCTGTTGCGCACATTTGCCGTTACGACGACGCGGCGCTTGCCATTTTCGCGGCTGACCTGGTTGGGTCCCTCGCTCGTCCTGAAGTCCGCCAGTTGCCCCAGGGGCACCGTCAAACCTGGCTGCGACAACGGGATGGGAAGGCTCTTGAGCGTTTCGGGATCGTTGCGGGCCTCATCGCCTAGCCGCACCACGATCTGGAAATAGCGGTCGCCCTCGATAACGATGCCGGCCTCGCGGCCACCGATCGCGGTGCCGATCACATCCTGGACGACCGAGAGATTGAGTCCGCGCCGGGCGATCTCGGCCTTGTTGACGGCGATATCAAGCACCGGCAGGCCCGCCGCCTGTTCGACCTTAACGTCGGTCGCGCCGTTGGTCGCCCGCAGGATCGCGGCAATCCGGTTGGCCGCTTCCAGCAAGGGCCCGAACTCGTCGCCGAACACCTTCACGGCGAGGTCCGCCCGGACGCCCGCCAACAATTCGTTCGATCGCATCTGGATCGGCTGGGTAAATTCGTAACTGTTGCCGGGCAGTTCGCGCACGGCGGATTCGATTTGCTCGATCAGCTCGGCCTTGGCAACGTCCGGATCGGGCCACTCGGACTGGGGCTTCAACATAATGTAGGTGTCGGAAATATTCGGCGGCATCGGGTCCGAGCCGGATTCTCCGGTGCCGGTCTTGGTAAACGCAACGGCGACCTGCGGCAGACGGCTGACCGCGTTCTCGACCTCCAACTGCATGCGCTGGGCCTGAGCAAGCGATGTGCTCGGTATCCGCGATGCCGTGAGCAGCACGTTCTTTTCGTCCAGCGTCGGGATGAATTCACCCCCCAGGCGAGAAAACAACAGCAGCGCAGCCGCGAACAGGGCGGCGGATCCGACAATGACAGGCCACGGACGCGCGATCGCGCGCCTCAACAAGGGTGCGTAAGCCGATTTCAAGTACCGTACCGCTGCGCTATCGCCTTCGGTCACTCGATTCGTGACGAAAATGGCAATCAGCGCCGGCACGAAGGTGAGCGACAAGACAAAAGCCGAGACCAACGCCAGAATGACGGTCAGGGCCATCGGCTCGAACATCTTGCCCTCGACGCCGCTTAGCGTCAGCAACGGGACATAGACGAGAATGATGATGGCCTGGCCGTAAACGCTTGGACCGATCATCTCCTCGGCTGAGGCCTGAACCGTCGCCAATCGCTCCAGCACCGTTAGCGGCCGGTCGGTTGCTGCCTGGCGTTCGGCCAGATGGCGCAAGGCATTTTCCGTTATGATCACGGCGCCATCGACAATCAGGCCGAAATCAAGCGCGCCGAGGCTCATCAGGTTGGCGCTGATCCGGCCCTGCAACATACCGGCCGCCGTGAGCAGAATGGCAAGCGGTATGACCGCAGCCGCAATAAGCGCCGCCCGGAAATTGCCGAGCAATGCAAACAGCACCAGGATTACCAGCAGTGCGCCTTCACCGAGATTGGTGGCAACCGTTGCAATCGTGGCATCGACCAGTTCGGTCCTGCTGAGAACGGTTCTCGCTTCGATGCCGGGAGGCAACGTGCCGCGTATCTCCTTCAGCTTGCGGTCGACGGCCGCCGCGATGGTGCGGCTGTTGCCGCCGACCAGCATCAACGCGGTGCCGATCACGGCCTCATGGCCGTTTTCGCTGGCGCTGCCGGTCCTCAACTCACCGCCGACAGTAACGCTTGCAACGTCGCTGATGCGGACCGGTATGCCGTTTCGCGTCACGACGACCACGTCGCTGATGTCGGCGATGTTTTCAAGCCGGCCGCTGGTACGCACCACGACGCCCTCCCCGTTGCGTTCGATCGTGCTGGCGCCACGGCTCAGATTGTTGGCTTCCAATGCGTGGACGACGTCAGCGAATGACAGGCCGAGCGCCATCAACCGCGAGAGATCGGGCTGCACCTGATACTGTTTGGCGTATCCGCCAATCGAATCCACGTCCGCCACGCCACGGACGCCCCTGAGCTGGGGCCGGATAATCCAGTCCTGAACTGCCCTCAGATAGGCCGCCCGCTCGACCTCGGAGGCGAGCCGCTGGCCATCGGGCGTCAGGTACGAGCCATCAACCTGTTTTCCCGGCTGCCCGGGAGCGGACGCCGCACGGGGTGCATAGTCGACCGCCCACATGTAGATTTCGCCGAGGCCTGTGGAGATCGGTCCCAGCCGCGGCGCGACACCCGGCGGCAGACCCGCCCGCAACTCGATCAGGCGCTCCGAGACTTGTTGACGCGCGAAATAGATGTCGGTCCGTTCGGTGAAGATTGCGGTGACCTGGGAAAATCCGTTGCGTGACAGCGAGCGCGTGCTGTCGAGGCCGGGGATGCCGGCAAGCGCGGTCTCGATGCGAAGGGTAACCTGCTTTTCGATCTCGGCCGGCGATAGTGCCGGAGCCGTCGTATTGACCTGTACCTGCTTGTTGGTGATGTCAGGGACGGCGTCAATCGGCAGCCGGTTCATCGACCAGGCGCCGAGCAACGCGGCCCCCAGACTGAACAGGACCACGAGCCAGCGGCGCCGGATGGAGAACGCGAGAATATGGCGGATCATAACGCTCTCTAATCGTCGTGGCCGGCCTCGGCCTTGCCGAGTTCGGCCTTGAGCACGAATGTATTTGCGGTCGCAACGCGTTCCCCGGCAGCAAGCCCCTCCGTTATCTCGACGAGCCGGGTGTCCTGCCGCCCGATACCGATCTTGCGCATTTCGAAGCCATCTTCCGTGCGGACAAACACCACTGTGTCGCTCTTGACGGTCTGCAACGCCGTCTTGGCGACGACGATGGCGGCGGGCGCCTCATCGGTCGGGATTTCAGCGGTGACGAACAATCCCGGCCGCCACTTGCGCGTTGCGTTGTCAATCGAGGCGACGACGCGGGCGGCGCGCGTTTCCTTGTCGAGCAGCGGACTGACGAACATGATGATCGCGGGAGAACTCTCACCGCCAGCTGTCAGGGTGATTTTCTGCCCCTCGTGAATGGCGGAGAGGTCCGAAGGCGATACCGAAAGGTCGGCCCACAACACGCTCAGATCGGCAATGACGAACAATTCGCTTTCCTGGCCTTCGCGGCCGACCAGCGATCCCAGTTCGACGCGGCGTTCGGCGATCCGCCCCTTGATCGGCGCGCGCAATTCCTGACGACGCAACGTCTCGACCGGCTGCTGCGGGAGAGCTTCGATCTGTTCCGCCGTCAGGCTGAGGGCAAACAACTTCTGGCGCGCAATCTCGATCTTGACGCGGGCATCCTCGAACGTGGTGCGGGCGCGCAGATAGTCGTTCTCGCTGAGGACCTTGCCTTCAAACAGCCGGGTCGAGCGGTTGAACAGGGTTTGCTGCAACTCGAATACCAGACGTGCTGCAAGATATTCGCTTTTGGCATCGGCGACCTCCCGGCTTTCGATGACCGCAACCACCTCGCCCGCCTCGACTGGATCACCCAGCCGTTTGCGGAGCTCAGCGACGGTTCCCAACAGCCGCACCGCCACGCGCGCGACATGGTCGCCGCTCGGCACGATCGAACCCGGAACGACAATACGTTTACTCAACACGCCGCCTGCGACCTCGGCCACAACAAACTTGCCGGCCTCGACCTGCCGCTCGGATAGTTTCACCAATGCATCGTCATGGCCGTCCGATCCGGCCTTCTTTTCGTCATGTGCTGCGGCGGCAAACGCGGCGCCGAGCACAAGGCCGGCGGCCAGCAACCAAATCCTGATCATTTCAATTATCCCGCGACGGGCGTTGAAGCCCGTAACTTCGCCAAATCATTTTTGAATGCGTTGTACGCCGCGGCGTTGCTCGATGCGACGGCCACAGCGCACGGGCCGAAAGGCCGCGTGAAAACGTCAGGCGCGGGGTGGCTTGAAGGGCAGCAAACCGGAAGACGACGCGCGGAATTGCGCTCGCAGATATGACGGCGCAGCCGGAATGAGATCGGTCGGTTCCGCAAACACGCTCAATTGCTGCGCCGTGACGTGAGAAAGGCAGTGATGACAGGGCAACAAATGCTCTGGCGTGCCCGGCGTCGAATTCCGATCCATGCTCACGAGCGTTCCTGCGCCATCGGTGTTGGCAAAATCCAGATCGCAGGTCGCGCAGTGAAGCAGCGAAAACAGCAGGCTGACGGTCACCAGCAGCACCAGCGGCAGCCGGCAAAGCCGGCGTCCGATTTCCATGTTTGCTGCCACACTGCCAGATTGCGTCATCGTCCAGCCAGTGAACCCCTCTCGCCGGTTAATTTCAAGACCCGTAATGGACACTTCGGGGGTGAATACTATAACGGAAATGGCAGATTATTGGAGGGTTCTGGTTAAACCAAGGACAGCGGTGCAATTCGCCTTAAACCCGTTCCGCCGGCGCGAGTTTGCAGACTTCGCCGGATGTCTCGATCTGCAGCGCGGAATGGTAAGTGTTGAAGCGGTCGGAGAGCTGCGGTTGGCTGGGGTGATTTGAGCCGTCACGGCGCAACGCCGCACCGCGCTAGTGGAGCGCGATCAACTGCACGATTGCGGCCCATGCGATGCCGCTCCAGACGACGGAGATCCCTGACGCGACCAGCACCATGGCGCAACGTTCACCCCTTGACGACATCGGTGTCTCGTCCATCGAGCGTGCAGGTCAGGAAATCTCGCCGCGCGGCGGACGGTCCAGGCCATTCCGCGGAGTGGGGCGTTCGGACAGATCGCGACCGATTTTGGACTTCAGTTCCGCGAGATCGATAAAGGCGTCGGCCTGACGGCGCAGCTCGTCCGCGATCATCGGCGGCTGGCTCGAAATCGTCGAGACCACCGTGACACAGGCTCCGCGGCGCTGCACGGCCTCGACCAGTGGGCGGAAATCCCCATCGCCGGAGAACAGCACGATCTGATCGACATGCAAGGCTAGTTCCATCGCGTCGATCGCGAGTTCGATATCCATACTGCCCTTGACCTTGCGGCGGCCGCTCGCATCGGTGAACTCCCTGGCCGCCTTTGTCACGACGGTGAATCCGTTGTAGTCGAGCCAGTCGATCAGAGGACGGATCGAGGAGTGCTCCTGATCCTCGTTGATCGAGATATAGAAGAACGCACGCAGCAGCGTACCGCGCCCCGCGAATTCCCTGAGAAGCCGCCTGTAATCGATATCGAAGCCAAGCATCCTGGCGGTCGCCTGGAGATTGTAGCCGTCGATGAAGAGCGCGATCCGGCCGGGTTCTGATCGGGACATATGACTATCTTTGCAGCAAGGGTGCGGGATTTTTCGTTCAAGCCTGCGCGTCGTCTTGTTCCGGCCCGTGCGCCTCGTTCAATCGTTCGGCTTGCGAGAGCAGCCCCTCGAATCCAGTCAATGCTTCGTCGATCTCGCGACAGCTACAACTGTCGACCGACAATTGAGCGTTATGATCGAACAGCTCGAGCCACGACGCCCGTGTGCCGCCGGGCCAGATCGACGAACCATTGAACATGCGAATTTCATATTCTCCGATCTTCACGATCGAGATGGTTCTGGGCGCGGAGCCGCTTTCTGAAATGCTTGAAAGAGCAATGAAGGCCTGTGTTGTTCGCAACCTGCCGGATGTCCGGCCGGATTTGGTGCACATCGTGGAGTCCCGAAACATGGCGGAATCAAACGGGGGCCCGGCGCAGCAGCAGCCGCTCTCCCGTTCTGAAACGCTGGCAATACCGCAGTGCAAATCGCGCAACCGAAGCCGGCCGACAGCAAGCGGCAACCAGATTTAGCAGACAGCCCACGCCGGGCTTGCTATCTTGCGCCAACAATTTGATGTTCTGCGCCAGCACAGCTCCCGCGCGACGAACAGAAAGCAAACGGAGCAGCAACGGAGGATGACGCGTCGTGCCAGTTCCCAGACCGAGGCGCATCGATTCGATACCGAGCGCCTCGGGCGGTATCGCCCGGCTGGTGTGCGAACGGCTGCGAGAACACGCCATTCCGTTGGCGCCGCTGTTATCGAAGGCCGGCTTGAACGTCGAGCAAATCGACAATAGCAGCGTCCGCGTCGAGGCGCGGAGCCAGATCAGAATTCTCGATCTCGCCGCGGACGCGCTGCTGGATGACCTTCTGGGATTTCATCTGGCCCTGGACTACGACCTTCGCGAAGTAGGCCTGCTTTACTACGTGCTGGCCTCTTCCGATTTCATGAACGACGCCCTGCAAAAGGCTGCCCGCTACGGCCGGATCAACAACGAGGGAGTTTTACTCAAATTTCACGCGAACAAGGACCTCGCGCTCAAATTCGAGTACACGGGCGTCGATCGGCGCATGGACTCCCACCATATCGAATTCTGGCTGGCGTCCTTCGTTCGCCTGTGCCGCCAGCTGACCAACCGCCGCTTGATCCCCAGCCGGATAAGGGTGGTTCATCACCGCAAGAAGACGCCCGCCGAATTCCGGTCGCTGTTCGGGTGCGACATCGAATTCGGAGCCGCCACGGACGAACTGGTCTTCCCCGGCGCCGTCGCCCTCATGCCCATCGTCGGCGCCGACAGCTATCTCAACCGGATTCTGATCAGGTACTGCGAAGAGGCCCTTGCCCACCGGACGCCGACGCGCACCAGTCTGCGCGCCAGCGTGGAAAATGCGATGGCGCCGCTGCTCCCGCACGGAAAGGCGAACGCCGTCGAAATCGCACGTCGGATCGGCATGAGCCGCCGCACCCTGGCGCGCAAGCTTTCCTCCGAGGATCTGACCTTCTCGGCAATCGCGGAGGAACTGAAAGGCGACCTCGCGAAGCACTACCTGACGGCCAGCGACCTGCCGATTTCCCAGATCGCCTGGCTGCTCGGCTACAGCGAAGTCAGCGCCTTCACCCACGCGTTCAAGCGCTGGACCGGAATGACGCCAAGACAGTCACGCGCTCTGGGGCATCGTGCGGCCCTCCGCAGTGCCGCAAAGATCCGGAATCGTGGGCGGAGCCCTTCCGGCCGGTAAGTGGTCGTTTTGATCTCTCGCCGTGATGGCCGCCCTATACCTGTTCCGCCGGTGCGAGCTTGCAGACATCGCCGCGGGTCTCGATCTGCAACGTGGCGTGGTGGATATTGAAACGGTGCGAAAGTTCCTCGCAGACGCGATGCAGGAATGCGTCGTCGGTGCCATCAGGCCGCACCAGATGCGCCGTGAGCGCGGTCTCGTTGGTGCTCATGGCCCAGATGTGGAGGTCGTGCACTTCCGACACGCCTTCGAGCGCGCCGAGATAATCCTTCACCCTTGCCAACTCGATGCCACGCGGCACGCCGTCGAGCGCAAGATTGACGCTGTCGCGCGCCAGACCCCATCCGCTCGCCAGCACCGCGGCCGCGATCACGAGGCTGATCACAGGGTCAACCCACAACCACCCCGTCAGCATGATGACGAGGGCGGCGACCACCACCCCGAGCGAAACGCCGGCATCGGCCGCCATGTGCAGGTAAGCGCCGCGGATGTTGAGATCGCCATCGCGACCGCGCATGAACAACAGCGCGGTGCTGCCATTGATGGCGATGCCAAACGCTGCGACCACCATAACGGTCCAGCTGGAGACCGCGGCCGGTTCCTGCAGCCGGTTGATGGCCTCGACGATGATGCCGCCGACGGCGACCAGCAGCAGGCCGGCATTGAACAGCGCCGCGAGAATCGAGGCGCGCCGGTAGCCATAGGTGTACCGTTGGGTTGGCCGCTTTTGCGCCAGCCACGCCGCAGCCCACGCCAGCAGCAGCGCGATCACGTCGGAGAGATTGTGCACCGCGTCCGAAATCAGCGCCAGCGAGTTGGCGGCGTACCCGAAGATCAGTTCGGCGATGACGAAACCGGCATTGAGCGAGGCGCCGATGGCGAACGCCCAACCAAAATTGGTTGGCGCATGGCTGTGCGCGGCATGGTCATGGGCGTGGGAATGGTCGTGATGGTGTGCGTGCGCCATGCCGCTGATATAGCGCACGCGGATTCGAATACTATTACCCAAAGCCCGAATCGTGGGGTGGGCAAAGCGAACGCGTGCCCACCATTGCTACGTGCACGGATGCTGAATGGTGGGCACGGCGCAAGAGCGCCTTTGCCCACCCTACGCGCTCAAAGCGACACCGCGATCAGCTCCTCCACTATTTTCGCGCCGCCGACCGGAAACACGATGAACTGCTTGCCGCCGGCCATGTACGTCATCGGTGCGCCGGTGGCGTTGGCCGGCAGTTCGATTTCCGCCAGCATTTCGCCTGATGTCTTGTCGTAGACCCATAGATGGGGATCGCGATTGAACAGCTCCCGGATCGGCATGTTGAGGCCCGGCTCGAAATGCATCGGGCCGAGATATCCCATCTGCGCGACCACCATCACCGTCTTGGTCACGAGCGTCCAACTGCGGCTTGGCAATCCCAATTGCTCGGTGATGCCGAGCTTTTGGATCGCCGGTAGCGCCACGCTGCGGCCGACCGGAATCCGCCAGCGGTGTTCACCGCTGTTCATGTCGATCGCGACGATGCTGCCGAACGGCGGCTTGAGCAGCGGCAGCCCGCGCGGCCCCGGCACGTAACTGGGCAGGCCGATGAAGTCGTACGTCCCCTGCCACGGCTCGGGCTTGCGTATCTGGATCAGGGTCGGAATCCGCTGCGTATTGACATAGAGCGTGCTGGTTTCGGGATCGATCGCCGCCCCCGACCAGTTCGCGCCGCCGGTGTTGCCGGGCACCGCGATCGTGCCGCGCTCGGTCGGCGGCAAATAGAGACCGCCGCGATCATAAGCCTTCGCGATATCGATCGCCTCCTTGTGAATCTCCGGCGTCAGCGCGATCAGATTGTCGTCGGTGGCGCCCTGGATATCGAAGGCTGCGGGTTTCGTCGGCATCGGCTGGGTTTTCGAGGCGCGCTCGCCGGGCACGCTGGAAGCCGGCACCGGCTGCTCCTCGATCGGCCACACCGGTTTGCCGGTGACGCGGTCGAACACATAGACAAAAGCCTGCTTTGTAACCTGCGCGACGGCCTTGATCGGCTTTCCCGCCACCGTGATATCGATCAGATTCGGCGCGGCCGGCGGGTCGTAATCCCACAGCCCGTGATGGATGAGCTGGTAGTGCCAGACCTTCTTGCCGGTGGTCACATCAAGGCAAACCAGGCTCTCGCCATAGAGCCCGTCGCCCGGCCGATGGCCGCCGTAATAATCGTTGGTCGGCGTCGAGACCGGTAGATAGACGTAACCGAGTTCCTCGTCAGCGCTCATCGGCGCCCAGACATTGGCGTTGCCGGTCTCCTTCCAGGAGTGATTCTCCCAAGTCTCGGCGCCGGCTTCCTCGCCTTGCGCCACCGTATGGAAGGTCCAGAGCAGACGCCCGGTCGCAATATCGAATCCCCGGACATCGCCGGGCGGTGACGGCCGCTTGCCCCACCAGTCGAACACCGACGAGCCGACCACGATGACGCCCCGGACGATCACCGGCGGCGAAGTCATGGTGTAATAATTGGGATCGACCGGGCGGCGCAGGCTTGCGAGGAGATCGATCCGGCCATCCTTGCCGAACGACGGCACCGGCTTTCCGGTTTTGGCGTCGAGCGCGATCATCTGCGCAAACGCGGTGAGAATCACGATGCGTTCGTCGTCGCCATTGCGCCAATAGGCAACGCCGCGATGCAGCCAGCCGAGATTGGGGGGAATGCCGAGGCCGTTTTCGTAAATCTTTGGATCGTACACCCACTTGGTCACGCCGGTGGCGGCGTCGATGGCCGCGACCTGCGACAGCGAGGTGGAGGTGTAGAGCACCCCGCCAACCATCAACGGCGTCGATTCATTCATCACGCTCTGACCGGTGTCGGGCCTGCCCGCCCATACCGCCATGTCCGGGGATTTCCACCGCCAGGCAATGTGCAGGCCCTTCGCGTTGGTACGGTCGATCTGCGTCAGCGGCGAATAGCGCGCCGCGGCGTAGGTCCCGGCATAGGCCGGCCACTCGCCCTGTGACAGCGCCCTGGCGGATTCCGGCAGCGCGCCGGGGATGGGCTGGGCGTGAAGCGAGGTGGGCGCCGCGAACAGTGCGAGCGCAAGAGCAGTGCCGATTTTCGCTACGTAGGTCCGCCTTGGTGCTCTGTCCATCGATGCCTCCATTCCTGCGCCGCGCGCAGGCGTTGTCGATCGCGGTTCCACCCTCAAAGAAAAGTATTGACCAAAAAGTACCAGATGTCTAGTGTACTAATCAATGCATACAGACTTGCTTTCATCCCTCCGGCTCGAAAGCTCTGGCGTTCCGATCTACGTCCAGCTTCGGGAACAGATTTTGCGGCAGCTTGGCGCCGGGGTCCTGGCTGCCGGCGACCAGATGCCGACCATGCGCGAAGTCGCCGTCGCCCTGAAGATCGACCTCAATACGGTGCGGCACGCCTATGACGAACTGGAGCGGACCGGCGCGATTACGCTGGTTCGCGGGCGCGGCAGCTTCGTCGCAAAACCCCCTCCAGTGACGAGCGCGCGCGCGCAACAGGCTCAGATGGACGGTTTGGCAAAACAGGTTCTCGCCACGGCGGCCAACATGGGCATCGACCCCGTCGCCTTAGCTCACCGAATTACAGCCCTCGCCAAGCAGAAGGAATAGTCGTCATGAGCAACTATTTTAGCGCAAGTGGTACGAACCGGCCCGCGATCGTGCTGGCGGCCCTGCTGTCGGCGGTCGCGGCTTTCTTCATATGGCATGCCTATGACACCGGTACCCGCGGCGGCTACTGGATTGCCGGGGGCCTTGCCGTGCTGGCATTCCTGATCACGCAATCCCTCATGGTCGCCAATCAATGGGAGCGCGCGGTCGTGCTTCGGCTTGGCAAGCTCACCGCCATTCGGGGTCCCGGCATGTTCGCGATTCTGCCGTTCATCGATAATGTGGCCTCCTGGCTCGATCAGCGCATCCAGACCACCGAAATCAACGCCGAAAAGGCGTTGAGCAAGGATACCGTGCCTGTCAACATCGACGCGGTTGTGTTCTGGCAGATCCACGATCCCGAGCGCGCCGCGCTCGAAATCACCAACTACCGCCAGGCCATCACCCAGGTCGCCCAAACCTCGCTTCGCGAGATCGTCGGCTCCTCGCTGCTATCGACCCTGTTGTCCGAACGCAAACAGGGCGACCAGCAACTGCGCGAGGACATCGGGCGCAAGACCGCGGAATGGGGCGTGTCGGTGCTCTCGGTCGAGATCCGCGACATCGGCGTGCCGCCGGCGTTGCAGGATGCGATGAGCCGGCAGGCCCAGGCGGAACGCGAGAAACTTGCCCGCGTGCTGCTGGGACAGGCCGAACAGGAAATTGCGCAGAAATTCGTGGAGGCTGCGGACATCTACGCCCGCAGCCCGGCAGCACTGCAACTCCGCGCCATGAACATCATCTATGAAACCACCAAGGAGCGCGGCGCCACGATCCTGATGCCGACCGCCATGGTCGACAGCATGAACCCGGGCGTAGTCGGACTCGTTGCCGCCGGAGGGGCGCTGCGAAACGGAGCCTGACGGGGCAGCACGGTGTGAGGCGTTCCCCGGATGCAGTGCAGCGCGAAGCGGTGCGCTGCTGTTTCCGGGGTCCAGATGTGGGTCCCGGCTCTGCGGAGCGTGAAGTACGCTGCACGCGTCCGGGACACCTGCCGGCCCTACTCCACGCCGCGCAGGAACTTGTTCGACTTCGGCAGGCCATGCGCGAGACGGCCGGCATCGGCGCGGTTGCCGCGCCAGTCGGACAATTCTTTCGCACTCATGCTCTGGTCGCGGCCGGCAGAATCCTTCCAGGTCAGGCCTGCCTTGGAATCGAACACCGCGACGTCAGACAGTTTGGCACTTGAGTATTTCTGCAACCGCACGCCGCGGCCGCGCGCCATTTCCGGCACCTGGTCGAGCGGGAACAGCACCATCTTGTGGTTGGTGCCGATTACGGCCACGGTATCGCCGGCCACGGTCGTGATCGCGCAGGCCTCGTTCGGCATTTCGACGTTGAGCACCTGCTTGCCCTTGCGGGTATTGCCGACGCAATCGTCCTCGTTGACGACAAAGCCCTGCCCTTCGAGGCTCGCGATCAGGAATTTGCGACCGCCCTTGTTGACGAACAGCGAGACGATCGCGGTTTCCGGTTCCATGTCGATGAACATCCGGATCGCCTCGCCATGGCCGCGACCACCCGGCAGCTTGGCGACGTCGAGCGAATAGAATTTTCCGTTGGTCGCGAACACCAACAGCTTCGAGGTGGTCTCGGCAAAGAACGCATGGTCGAGCTTGTCGTCGGTCTTGAAGGTAAGCGTCGAGAGATCGGCGACATGTCCCTTCAGCGCGCGGACCCAACCTTTTTCGGAGATAACCACGGTGCACGGCTCGCGCTCGACGAAGGCCTCCTCGATCGCGGCCAGATCGTGCTCGGGCGCATCCGCAAACGTGGTGCGGCGTTTGCCGAGCGGCGTCTTCGGCCCGAACATGTCGCGAACTTTCCGCACCTGGTCACCGACCTTGGACCACTGCTCCGCCTCGGAGCCAAGCAGCGACTTGACGCCCTTCAATTCGTTGCGGAGATTCTTGTCCTCGGTACGGATCTCGAATTCCTCGAGCTTGCGCAAACGGCGCAGCCGCATGTCGAGGATGGCGTCGGCCTGGACCTCCGTCAGCTTGAACGCCTTCATCAGTTCCGGCTTCGGCTCGTCCTCGGTGCGGATGATCTTGATCACCTTATCGATGTTCAGATAGGCGATCAGATAGCCGCCGAGAATTTCCAGCCGGTTCTCGATCTGGGTCTTGCGGTAGTTGGAGCGGCGCACCAACACGTCGCGCAGATGGTCCAGCCACTCGCGCAGGCATTCGGCAAGCCCGACCACCTTCGGGATCCGGCCCTTGATCAGGACGTTGAGGTTGAGCGGAATCTTGCTTTCGAGCTCGGTTAGCCGGAACAGCGATTCCATCATCAACTCGGGATCGACGGCGCGGGATTTCGGCTCGATCACAAGGCGGATGTCTTCGGCCGATTCATCCCTGACTTCGCCGACCAGCGGCAGCTTTTTCTGCTCGTGCAGCTCGGAAATCTTTTCCACCAGGCGGTTCTTCTGCACCAGCCACGGGATCTCGGTGATGACCACGACCCAGGTGCCGCGCGCGCCCTCTTCCTGGGTCCATCGCGCACGGGTGCGGAACGAGCCGCGCCCGGTCATGTAGGCTTCGGCAATGCTTTCCTTGGAATCGACGATGATGCCGCCGGTCGGAAAGTCGGGTCCCTTGACCCATTTCAGCAGCGACTTCGACTTCGCATCCGGCTTGTCGATCAGATGAAGGGCGGCGTCGCACAGCTCGGCGACGTTGTGCGGCGGGATCGAGGTCGCCATCCCGACCGCAATCCCCTGCGCGCCGTTGGCGAGCAGGTTCGGGAAGCCGCCGGGCAGCACCACCGGCTCTTTCGACTGACCGTCGTAATTGGGGCGAAACTCGACGCCGTCCTCGTCGATGCCATCGAGCAGCAGCTGCGCGACCGCGGTCATGCGCGCTTCGGTGTAGCGATAGGCGGCCGCATTGTCGCCGTCGATATTGCCAAAATTGCCCTGGCCGTCGACCAGCGGATAGCGCGTGGAGAAATCCTGCGCCAGTCGCACCATGGCCTCGTAGATCGCCTGGTCGCCATGCGGATGGAACGAGCCCATCACGTCGCCGACGATCTTTGCGGATTTCTTCAACGGCGAGCCGGGGTCGAGCCGCAGCAGACGCATGCCGTAAAGAATGCGCCGGTGCACTGGCTTCAGCCCGTCGCGGGCATCCGGCAGCGCGCGATGCATGATGGTCGAAAGCGCATAAGCGAGATAGCGCTCCTCCAGCGCGTCGCGAAGCGGCACCTCGTGGATTTCGGCCGGCTCTTCCGGCGGTAGCTGTCGTTTTCCCATGGGGAGGGGTTAGTCTCTCGTGCTGAATCGGGCAAGATACGAATCGGCTGCAATTTAGGCCGCGAATCAGGCTTACGGAACCGCTGAGCCCAATCGTGCCCGGTTTTTCGTCACCGCGTTGATGAATCCATCCCGCGCATCCGAATGGCCCTGCCCGCGCGGCTCCAGCACGTGGCGGAGCAGGAACAGGCCCGTCAGCCGGAAGCCGTCCTGCAGGTCCTGGTCCGACCAGCCGTTCACCCCGCCCTCGCCTTCACGCAGGAAGGGCGGCAGCCGCAACAGCCGGTCGCGGAACGGCTCGCCGGCGACCCTCGACACCGCGCCGCCGGATTTCGGCGAGACGTAAATCAGCTCAGTGGTCTCGCCGGTCGCCGCGCAGTTTTCCAGATCGAGCCCGAAGCCGAGTTCAGCCAGCATCGCGAGTTCGAACCGGATCAGGTGGGCCGCGGCGGCGCCGGCATCGTCGAAATCATCCAGCGTATGATCGAGCATCTCGTAGATGTCTTCGTGCGGATCGCGCTCCGGCAATAGCCGCGCCAGCGAGGCCAGATGGGTTACGCCATAGGTCGCGTGCGACGATGCAAGCAGGTTCGCCGCGCGCAAGCGCGTGCCCTCGATGACGTAATAGCCGAGATGTTCGTCGAGCCGCGCCCGCCACACCGCCGCGACGCTGTTGCCGGGCTGCAGCAACGGCCGCATCCGCTTGCCCGAGCCGCCCCGCACCAGCCCAAGGTGCCGGCCGTGGCTGCGCGTCAACAGTTCGACAATGGCAGAAGATTCGCCATGCCGCCGCACTCCCAGCACGATGCCTTCGTCGGACCATTCCATGGGGAGAGTTTACAGGATTCCGCTGCCTTTAGGGTGGGCAAAGCGCAGCGTGCCCACCGTCGATCAACAAACAGTGTTGGACCGGGTTGGTGGGCACGGCGCGGAGAGCGCCTCTGCCCACCTTACGCAGCCGCGCAGCTACGCGTTGAACCAGCCCGCTGCGTCGCCGGTGAAGGAGAAATACAGCCCCGCCGCCGTCAGTGCGCAGGACACCACCTCGATGGCGCTGTCGAGTTGCACGCCGTTCGCCGAGATCACCTGCATCAGCGAAATCACCGACAGCACCAGGGCTGCGGCCAACACCCAACGCGGCCAGTTCTTGCGGCCCCGCGCGGCAAGCCGAACGAAATAGACCAGCAGCAGGATCAGGCAAGCCGCCATCACGGTCGCCACCGCAATCATCTGTTCGGTCATGTCGGCATTCGGCGTGCGGTCCTGGAACGCCACCGACAACGCGTCCAGCGTCAGCGACAGATACAGCAGCACCTCAAACCACAACACGTTCCGGGGTAAGGTCATCGGGCGTCCAAATCCGTCATTGCGAGGGGCGCTGCGATGAAGCAATCCATTTTTCTGCATATGGCAAGATGGATTGCTTCGCTTCGCTCGCAATGACGATCACGCATAGGCATCACTCCTTGGGGAATTCCAGCCCCATTTCCCGGTAGCGGTCGGGGTCGTCGCCCCAGTTCTCGCGCACCTTGACGAACAGGAACAGATGCACGGGAACGCCCAAGATCTCGGCGATCTCCTTGCGCGAATCCGCGCCGATCGACTTGATGGTGGCGCCGCCCTTGCCGAGGACGATTTTGCGTTGGCTCTCGCGTTCGACAAAGATGGTCTGCTCGATGCGGACCGACTTGTCCTTGCGCTCGGTCCAGCTGTCGGTCTCGACGGTGGACTGATACGGCAGTTCCTGGTGGAGTTGCCGATAGATCTTCTCCCGCGTGATCTCGGCCGCCAGATGCCGCATCGGCGCATCCGACATCTGGTCCTCGGGGTAGTGATACGGTCCCGCCGGCACCATTTTTGCCAGCGTCGCCCGCAGATCGTCGACACCGTCGCCCGACAGCGCCGAGATCATGAAGGTGTGCTCGAATTTCATCCGTGCATTGGCGGCCTGCGCCAGCGCCAGCAATTTCTCGCGCGGGATCAGGTCGATCTTGTTCAGCACCAGGATTTTGGGATGCTGCACGCTGGCAAGCTTGCCCAGGATCGCCTCGGCCTCCTCATCGAGGCCGGCCTTGGCATCGAGCAGCACGCAAACGAGATCGGCGTCATGCGCCCCGCTCCAGGCGGTCGACACCATGGCGCGATCGAGTCTTCGTTTTGGGGAGAAGATGCCGGGCGTGTCGACCAGGATTATCTGCGCGTTGTTCTCGATCACGATGCCGCGGATCAGCGCCCGCGTGGTCTGCACCTTGCGCGAGACGATGGTGACCTTGGAGCCGACCAGCGCGTTGACCAGCGTCGACTTGCCGACATTGGGCGCGCCGATCAGAGCGACGAACCCGCAAGCGGTGGCGGCCGGCGCCGCGGCGCCTTGCGATTCAACTGTCATTGCTGCCGCCGCCGACGCCTTCGCGCGCGATCATCACGGAAGCCGCGACCTTTTCGGCCGCGCGCTTGCTGCCACCGAGGCCTTCGGCCGGCGCCAGGCCCGGCAGATCCACCGAAACGCGGAACTGCGGGTCGTGATGCGGTCCTGTACGCTCAACCTCGCGATAGACCGGCGTCGGCAATCCCTTGCTCTGCGCCCATTCCTGCAACACGGTCTTGGGATCGCGCAGCGGCCGGCGCGGCTTGCGCATCCGCTCGGTCCAGTTGCGCTCGACGAATTGCGCTGCGGCAGCATAGCCGCCGTCGAGAAAGATCGCCCCGATTACGGCTTCGCAGATGTCGCCGAGCACCGACTTGCGCAACCTCGCGCTCGCGCTGGCGCCGACCTGGCCGAGCTTGATGTCGTCGGCCAGACCGAGCGACTTTGCGACATCGGCGCAACTCTCCTTGCGCACGAGATCGGCGAGCCGTTTGGACAATTCGCCCTCGTCGGCGTTCGGAAACGCGCGATACAGCATGTCGGACACGATCAGCCCGAGCACATGATCGCCGAGGAATTCAAGGCGCTGGTAACTCTCGGCGCGATTGCGCGCGGGCTTGAGCGCGGACACATGCGTGAACGCGGTCGCCAGCAGGTTGGGATCGCCGAACTTGTGGCCGATGCGCCCTTCGATCGCCGCCGCCGCGGCCTTGGCCGCGACCTTGCCGCGTTTCTTCTTGGCCACGGCTTCGCGGCCGGCGTCAGGCTGGGTGCTCTCGCCTTGTGTCGGGGAATCCCGGATGACGGGCGTTTCGTCGTTCATCGCACGATTGAAAAAATGCGATTCCAGCGCACCGCTGTCGGCCAGCGCCAGAACATCCAGGCGTGTTCGCCCTCGGCAATGGAAAAGAAGATCATTTGCGCCCGGCCCACGATGTTCTCGAACGGGACATAGCCGACCGCCGATTGCACCCGGCTATCAGTCGAGTTGTCGCGGTTGTCGCCCATCATGAAGAAATGGCCGGCCGGCACGGTGTAGACGTTGGTGTTGTCGTAGAAGCCGTTGTCGACGCAATCGAGCGATTCATAGCTCACGCCGTTCGGGAGCGTTTCCCTCCAGCGCTTGACCCGCGCGGTGGCGTCCGAACCGCAGGGGTCCTCACCGATGAAATCGCTCAGGCGCTCACGCTTGACCGGGACCTCGTTGATGTGGAGCAGCCCGTCCTTCATCTGGATGCGATCGCCCGGCAGGCCGATCACGCGCTTGATGAAATCGGTGGAATCGTCCTTCGGCAGGCGGAACACCACGATATCGCCGCGCGACGGCTCAGAGCCGAAGATACGGCCCGAAAACAGCGGCGGCGAAAACGGTATCGAATAGTGGCTATAGCCGTAGGAATATTTCGAGACGAACAGATAGTCGCCGACCAGCAGCGTCGCCTTCATCGAACCCGAGGGGATGTTGAACGGCTGGAACAGGAAGGTGCGGATCACGAGCGCGATCAGGAGGGCATGGATGATGACCCGAATGGTTTCACCCAGGCCGCTTTCAGTTTTTGTCCCGGAGGTCACGCTCATCGCTTTCCCGATTCCTGCAGGCGCTTCGCCCGCATGGTGGCAGAACGTTTTCCTCACGCGAATCGAGAGTTCCGTTCGCGTCAAGAAAATGGTCTTCGATACTGATGTTAAAGGCAAATTCCGGCGCAAACCCGAATTCGCCCTAGCTTGAATAGTGTCGCTGCGGCGTTTTAGACGGTTGTTCGCGGCCGTGCAATCAAGCGCCTCGTCAAAACTTTGTAATTCATTGATAAATCAACGATTTTAGTTTTGCCGTGGTCCCCGGGCGCAAACGGCCGCCTGCTTCATCCTTTGGCCGGAACGACCGCCGAAATTATGACGAAGGCCTGCGCCAGGGGCCAATCGTCGGTGATCGAAAGGTCGATCCTGACCTCGTAACCTTCGGGGGTCAGCTTCTCGAGCCGGGCCAGCGCCCCGCCGGTCAGCTTCATGGTGGGACGGCCGCCCGGCAGGTTCACCACCCCCATATCCCGCCACCAGACGCCCTGCCGGATGCCGGTTCCGAGCGCCTTGGAACAGGCCTCCTTGGCGGCGAACCGCTTGGCATAGGTCGCCACCACCATCTTCTCGTTGTTGGCGCGGCGCGCGGCCCGGGCACGCTCGGTGTCGGTGAATATACGGTCGAGGAAGCGGTCGCCGTGGCGTTCGATCACCTTGGCGACGCGGGTGATGTCGATCAGGTCGGAGCCGATGCCGATGATCATGCCAGGCCCGCATGCCGAAGAGTGCTGCGGCCACGGTCCATCGCCGCACGCATGGTGCGAACGGTCTCACCAAGGCCGACGAACAGCGCCTCCCCCATCATGAAGTAACCGATGTTGAGTTCGGCGATCTCGGGCAGGCAGGCGATCGTCTCCGCCGTGTGGTAGTCGAGGCCATGTCCGGCATGGACCTCGAGCCCGGCAGAGCGCGCCAGTGCGGCGCCCTTGACGATGCGCTGCCACTCCACCGCGGCCTTGGCCGCGTCCCCCTCGACCACAGCATCGCACCAGCCACCGGTATGGATTTCGATCACGGGCGCGCGGAGCCTTGCGGCCATCTCGATCTGCTGCGGATCGGCAGCGATAAAGAGCGAAACCCGGATGCCGGCATCGTTCAGCCGCGCGATAAAGGGGGCGAGCGCGTTGTGCTGGCCGACCACATCTAGTCCGCCTTCGGTCGTGAGTTCCTGGCGGCGCTCGGGAACCAGACAAACCGCATGCGGCCTGGTCGCAAGCGAAATCCGCAGCATGTCCTCGGTCGCCGCCATCTCGAAATTCAAAGGTTTTGAGATTTCGGCCTTGAGGCGCGCCATGTCGGTATCGCGGATATGACGGCGGTCCTCGCGCAGATGCGCGGTGATGCCGTCGGCGCCGGCCTCGATGGCGGTCAGCGCGGCGCGAACCGGATCCGGACGCGCGCCGCCGCGCGCATTGCGCAAGGTGGCGACGTGATCGACATTGACCCCGAGGCGGAGTGGAGGAGCTTTGGGCATTACAAACTCACGGGAATGTTCCGGGCGACGCTACCCATTGACACGCTCGACCCGTGCGACCACGGCCTTGGCGCGCAACTGGGCGATAATAGCGCTGAGATGCTTCAGGTCATAGACCTCGAGATCGATGGTCAGCTCGGTGAAATCGGGAGAGCGGCGCGACATGCTGATATTGTCGATATTGCCGTCATGTTCGGCGATCACGGTGGCGACCTGGGCCAGGCTGCCGGGCTCGTTGACGTTATCGACGCGAATCCGCGCCGGGAAGCGTTGGGGATTGGTCTCGTCGACGTCCCAGCGAACGTCGAGCCAGCGCTCCGGCTCTTCCTCGAAATCCTTCAACGCCGGCGACTGGATCGGGTAGATCGTGATCCCCTCGCCCGGCGAAACGATACCGACGATGCGGTCGCCCGGGACCGCGCCGCCGTTCGGCGCGAATTTGACCGGCAGGTCGGAATTGATGCCGCGCACCGGGATCACCGACGCGGCGCGGGCCGGATGCGGCGTCGCCTGCAGTTTCAGCTTGGCCACGAGGCCCTTCTTGGCCCCGTAGCGCACCATCCGTTCTTCCTTGTAGTCCGGATACATGGCGCGCGCGACGTCTGAGGCCTTCAGCTCACCGCGCCCGACCGAGGCCATCACGTCGTCAATCGAGGCCCGCGCCAGCCGCGGCAAGGCCCCCTTCAGCTTGTCGTCGGCATATTCGATCTTGGCGCGGGCAAACAGGCGGTCGACGATGCGGCGGCCAAGCCCTGCATATTGATCGCGCACGGCGGTGCGGGTGGCGCGGCGGATCGCCGCCCGCGCCTTGCCGGTGACGGCCAGCGACTCCCAGGCCGACGGCGGCGCCGACTGCGCCTTCGAGGTCAGGACCTCGACCTCGTCGCCGTTTTGCAACTCCGACGACAGCGGCGCGAACTTGCCGTTGATCTTGCAGCCGACCGCGCTGTTGCCGACGTCGGTGTGCACGGCATAGGCGAAGTCGATCACATTGGCCTGACGTGGCAGCGCGATCAGTTTACCCTTCGGCGTGAAGCAGAACACCTGGTCGTGGAACAGTTCAAGCTTGGTGTGCTCCAGGAACTCTTCCGGATTGGCGCTTTCGGAGAGAATCCCGACGGTGTGGCGCAGCCAGGCAAAAGCGTTGGACTCGTGCTTGAGCCGCTCGGTCGGCGAGCCCATGCCCTCCTTGTAGAACGCATGCGCGGCGATGCCGAATTCCGCGATCTGGTTCATCTCTTCGGTGCGGATCTGCAGCTCGACGCGCTGCTGGCCTGGACCGATCACGGTGGTGTGGATCGAGCGATAATCGTTTTGCTTCGGTGTCGAGATGTAATCCTTGAAGCGGCCGGGCACCACCGGCCAGGTGGTGTGCACCACGCCGAGCGCGCGGTAGCAGGCCTCGACGTCCCCCATCACGACGCGGAAGCCGTAGATGTCGGACAATTGCTCGAAGCCGACCGATTTGCGCTCCATCTTGGTCCAGATCGAAAACGGCTGCTTGCGGCGGCCATAGACGCGCGCAGTGATGCCGTTCTTCTGCAAATTCTTCGAGAGCTGGCTTTCGATCTCGCCGATCAGATTGCGGTTGCGCTCGGCCAGCGCGTCCAGCCGCTGCATCACCACCGAATAGGCTTCGGGGTCGAGCGTATGGAACGAGAGATCCTCGAGCTCCTCGCGCATCTCCTGCATACCCATGCGGCCGGCGAGCGGGGCATAGATGTCGAGTGTCTCCTCGGCGATGCGGCGGCGCGAGGCGTGCGGCACGAATTCCAGCGTGCGCATGTTGTGCAGGCGGTCGGCGAGCTTGATCAGCAGGACGCGAACGTCGTCGGCGATCGCCAGCAACAGCTTGCGCAAATTCTCGGCCTGCTTGGCCTCGCGCGAGACCAGCTCCAGCCGCTTGAGTTTGGTGAGCCCCTCGACCAGCGCCCCGATCTCGTGGCCGAACACGTGATCGATCTCGGCGCGCGTCGCCTCGGTGTCCTCGATGGTGTCGTGCAGCAGCGCCGCCACGATGGTCGCATCATCGAGCTTCAGTCCGGTGAGGATCGCTGCGACCTCGAGCGGGTGCGAGAAATAGGGATCGCCGGAGGCGCGCGTCTGGGTGCCGTGCGCCTTCATCGCATAGACATAGGCGCGGTTGAGCAGGTCTTCGTTGGTATCCGGGTTGTACGACCGGACGCGCTCGACCAGATCGTATTGCCGCATCATGCGCGAGCGCGGGGATTTGGCCCGTTCGACCACGGTCGAAGCCGGCGCCACCGCGACCGAATCGGTCGCGGCCTGCATTTGCCGGGGGATGCGGCGCCAGAACGCCATCGAACCACTTTCCTCAACCGCGCGCCGGATTGGCCCGCCAAAAGACCATCTAATGCGATTTCGAACCAAGCTGCACCCCGGTTGGGGCCAACAGGCGTTCAATTTCGCATGGCCTGGGCGCTGAACCCCGTCGCCAAGCCACGGCGAAGTCCGGTCCCGCCAATTTCAGGCCATCCGCCAAGCACGCATCGTAACCCAAAAAATGTCAACAAAAGCAAAGGCCCGGACAAATGTCCGGGCCTTTGACAAATCAGGGGGTTCGGGACGTCCCGCAGGCCTTGCCTACTCGTCCTCTTCGGGTTGCTCTTCCGGAGGTGCCAGGCCCTCGAGGCCCTTGAGGAGTTCTTCCTCGGTCATGCGCTCGACCGCGACCTCGGTGTCGTCGGCATCGACGCTGGCGCCAGCCGAGCCGATCAGCGGCACGGTATCGGGCTCTGGCTCGTCCACCTCGACGAACTTCTGCAGGGAATGCACGAGTTCCTCGCGCAGGTCTTCCGGGGAGATCGAGGAGTCGGCGATTTCCCGCAGCGAAACGACCGGATTTTTGTCGTTATCGCGATCAACCGTGAGTTGCGATCCGGACGAGATCATACGGGCGCGATGTGCCGCCAGCAGTACCAGGTCGAACCGGTTGTCGACTTTATCAATACAATCTTCCACGGTGACGCGCGCCATAGACTGTCGCTCCGTTATATGGGGCTCAATATGTTGGTTATGAGGGCTAGTTATAGCGGTGGCCGGCGTTTCGCAAGGCTAAATTTGTGATTTGCCTTCCTAATGGGCTCTGCTAACCCAATCCCCGGGGCCAGAAGGCCGGAGCGTCCAGACGCGGCGGGGGCCCGTACAGGACAAGAAATCTCTCATTGCGACGTCAAAAGTCTAGGTTTTTCGCCCTCGCCTCACCATAATTGCAGTGGTGACTGTCGCGGGGAAAGATTCACCGAACTTGAGGCAGCAGAACTGGAATGCGCGCGGTCGATGACCGCTGCGCTAAACGTTAACAACAACGCGAGAACCCTTTGATGTCACCCGTTTCCAACAAGATCGCGCTCTTTATCGATGGCGCCAATCTTTACGCGACAGCCAAGACGCTCGGTTTCGACATCGATTACAAGCGCCTGCTCAAGGAATTCCAAAGCCGCGGCAATCTCGTACGCGCGTTT
>Ga0310811_10002249_pt1 | contig 24049 bp, 54 predicted proteins | sample YCmetagenome_FD_207642 | JGI IMG/M metagenome (GOLD analysis project Ga0310811, IMG submission 207642) | Soil microbial communities from experimental microcosm in Duke University, North Carolina, United States - YC | ecosystem: Engineered > Artificial ecosystem > Soil microcosm > Unclassified ... | reverse complement strand
GTCGGACAGCTATCGTTCCAGCCGTCGACGATGTTGAGATTGCAGCCATGTCCATAGTCTGGCTGCCGCATTCCCTCTTCGCTAACCTCTAGATGAATGCGCCCAATGCGCTTGCTGTAGATTGTCATTACTCTGCTTCCGCCATTTCCGGCTGAGCGGCTGAATCCATCGTTGCTTGATGTCTCTCAGCACCTTGGGAGGCTTGCTGAGCTGCGCGCGCCTCGGCCAGTCCCTGCCGGGTCATGTCGACCTCATGCCGATCCTGCGCGTGCGCGGTGTTCTGATGATGCGCAACGTGGTCGCGGGCCATCTTGTGGTCATGCGCCTCAATCGTGCGGAGCTCGTCCATGTGGCTGCGCGCGGTCTTGACCTTGGTGAGCTGCGCATCAGCTTCCGCCCGGTCAGCGTCTGCAATGGCTTTGCGCGCGTTGGCCTGGGCTTCCTGAGCCCGCGCCTGGGCTTCCTCGACCTTGGCTTTGGCTTCGGCCAACTGCAGCTGTTTCGCCATCTCAGCTTCTTGCTGAGCCTGTTGCTGCGCCTGCTGTTGCTGCTGCATCTCGGGTGAAGGCGGCTTGCCTGCGGCCTGATCCTTCTGAGCCCGTTCAGACTGCAGCTTGGCCTTGATCGGGGGCGGCAGCAATTCCTCGAGTCGTTCCCCGATCTCTTCGGCGTGCGGCCAATCCATGTTCTTGGCGTAGATATCTCCCATGACAGGAGCGGCCGGCGGGAATGCCCGGATGAACTCGGTCATGGCATCCTGCGCCTGCTCGCGCTTCGTGGCGTAGGACGGGCCCTGCTCCATCACCACCTCATAGGCGCCCGACGTCATGTCGTGCTGGATCTTGTTGATCCCGTCGACGATCTGCGGCTTGTTGATCTGCACCGTGTTGGGCTGGCCGTCGTCGCCCAGAATCTGAATGGTGCGCTGCGTGTCGTAAATCTTCGGGAACAGTTCGTTGATGATCTCGCCGGTGCGCTCGATCGCTAGCGCGAAATTGTCGTGATAGACGAACGTTCCGGTATCGCCCTGCTGGTCCCGGCGGGCGATGGCAATGCCGCTGGTCTCGTTCGATTTGGCGCCGAGGCTCGCATTGTAGATGCCGATCACCGCCTGCATTTTAGCAGTGACGTTCTGTGCACCGATCTGAATGGCTTGGGACGGCACGGGCGGCGGTACGCGCTGGGGCGGTCCCGGCGCTTGTGGGTCAGGCGTGTATTCCAGGAACGGATGAGGCTCGGTGTTGGCAGTTTCCCAAAGATCGTAGCGATCCTGAAACTGCTTCTTGGTGCCGACCCAAGGCGCCTTCGGCTGCAGTGCAACCACCTCCGTTTCGGCCGAGGCGTAATAGTTGGTCATCCGCTGAAGATCGCGGGCATAGCGCACGATACCGTGACGGTAGATATCGCGACCGACGCGCACCTCCTCTCCGATCACCGGTACGATCGGAATGTGCATTCCCGGCCAGTCGGATTCCTCCAAAATCTCGGCCATCGTGATCAGGTAACGGCAGATTGAATAGCTCTCGTGCTCCTCGACGCGAGCGCCTTTCTGCGTGGTGAGCCATTCCAGGCCAGCCTTGACCTGATCTTCCGGTGCGTCCTTGATCTGATCGGTCAGATCGTCAACCGAACCATCCGGCATCAATGCCAAGGTTCGAACAATCGGCTTCTTTTTCCAATACTGAACCACGCGGATGTAATCGTCATGGTGCCAGTTGTCGAAATAGCTGGTCGATCCCGACCCGCACAGCGACGTGTCAAAGCCGCTCTGGACCGCGTTCGGCCACTGTTTCTTGAACTTCGCCCGGGTCATGTCGGTCGGGACGAAGCAATGATCCGCATCCGACCGGTTCGGCAGCACGGAATCTGCATCCCAGACGACAGAAACGCCATCCTCGATGCCAATGATCCGAATTTCTTGATTGAACGAGCCAAATCGAGTCCGTTCCGTCGTCACGGCCCAATGACCTATGCCGGCCGTGACCTGGCTATCGGCGCCAGTCGTGTAAATGTGCTTTGCTTTGGATCGGTTTTCTACATACCGGATCATGCCGGCGCGGACTTCCGCCGTCTCGACGTCGGCGCCATCATCAACCGGAACGACCTTGATGCTCGGCCGAGACTGCCTGATATCGCCGGTCACTTGGCGGATATACTGCGGCAGCTCATTCACGACATGGCACGGGCGCCCTTTCCGGGCTTCCAGCGCCAGCGCATCCCACTGATCGGTGAGCTTGCCGCGGCGGAATCTCAGGTCTTCGTAGGCATCTTCAATATTGCCCTGCTCACGCGCGTAGTCGCGCTCATATTCGAGCAGCGCTTCCTTGTGGATCTCGGGCCAATCGGCTTTCGGCTTGTCGTCGCCGTCAGCCTTGTCGACTTGATCCTGGTAATCGCCGGCCATCAGAACCACATCCGCGGCATTGCATTGCGCAGAAACAGAAACATCAGAGCAGCTCCAGCAATGGCGCTGCCGCCGACAATGCCGATCCAGGCAAAGACATCCACTATCGTTGTGGCGTGCACGGCAATAAAGCTCGGCATCAAGCGCCCATCCATCCGCCGGCGCGCCGCTGACGCACGGGCCGCGCAACCTCTTCATGCACAGGCTCTGCAAACGTCAACGCGATCGCATCCCAATCGTCAGGCGACCTGATACCGCGAGCTCGCATATGTTCTTTGCTTTCCAATAGAAGCCGCTGGTTCACATCGTAGGAATAGCCAGGACCACAAGCATCAGCCTGCAGGCTGTCCAGATCCGGAATGTCAGCGCCCCCCGGCTCATCCAGCCAATCCCGCGAGCGCGACCACATTTCAGCGCGGCGATTCCGAGGACCGGCCGATTTGGTGCCATCAGGCAGGATTAAGGTCGGCTCTTGAGGTTCTGACCCGAAGTTGATCGGGGTAACTGCCTCAAGATAAACGCCACCCCACGAATGCAGGATATCGACAACGCCAGCACCAACACCGCCAACGTCCACGAACACACGAGCCGGTTTATCAGCGTCGATAACCTGCTTGATCCAGTTGGCTCCCTGAACGGTATCGATCTTGCCTTTGCTCTCTACTTTGCTGACCTGTCGACCTCGGCGCCACGCAATGGAAAAGCGATCGTCTCCAAAGCGCGCCGGATCAACTCCAAGGACGAGCGGTCCAATCCCTTCGCAACTGAGCTTACGAGCTGCAAGAACTCGGTCGGACTTGATGAAGCTATCATGGCCCGTAAGCTGGAAGGCTTCTTGAGCCGTCGCAGGATATTCCTGCTTGAAGAGGAGGCCATCTTTCAGCTCCGCAATCTTGGCGCGACGCCAAACCATTTGCTCGAGATCGAGCTTGTGAGCGTCGGCATAGGCCTGCTCTTCCTCATCAAGCCTGAAATCCTGCGGCACTTCGCGCCGATAACCCGGGTCCCAGAACCAAGGAATAAAAATGGCCTCATAGTCGCCATTTCCGCTCTCGGCCTGCTGCCAGCGCTCGTGAAACTCACCACCCAAACCGTTCGCCGTCGACTCCAGAACTATTTCTGTTCCCGGCAGATCCGGTATAGCTTGAACAACACCAGCAAAGTGCGTCTTCGCATTGGGCCAGAAAGCCACCTCAGAGCCGTGGAACAGCTGAACGGTCTGCGATCGCCCGGTTGCCTTTGCGCCCGCTGTGCCGACCGCGTAACCGCTTTCTAGCGCCTCGAAACTCAACTCCTTGGCGTTCGCTGCACCGGTCACAGGCTTGACCAGATCAGGACAGTGCGAATGATAGCGCTCTACCATCCCGAACAGGTTGTTCGTCGCATCCTGCTCATGCGTCAGGATGAAGACCCGGACGCCTTTGCTGTGCGATGCGCGCCAGTAATAGCGGCCACCGATATAGGTCGAGATGCCCTGTTGCCGACCTTTCAGAACGAGCGCACGAACCTTCCCGGTTCGCTGCCGCTGCGCCTCAAGCCGACCATGCAGGTAAAGCTGAGCCTGGTTGAGGGCGAGCGGCTCGATCTTTCCGGCCTTTGTCCGGATCTTGAGGCACTTGGATGCGTAGTGCCTGAAATCGTCGCGCAGCCTACGCCTGATCGTCCGTTCCCGGTCCGTCAAGCTCATTCAACGCTTCCTCATGCGAAATGCTCAAGCCGCCCGACATCTCGACAGATTGAGCGGCCTTGCCATCCAACCGGTCAGCGATTTCATGCGCCGCGGCCGTCTCTGTGCCAGCGCGGATCAGCAGTTGCCGCGCGATAAAGCGCAACGAGCCCGGCTTTGCTGGCGTCTCGTCGCCGCTCTCTGCCAACGCCGCTTCCATTCGGATTGCGTCCCGAAATGGCTTGTCCTTGTTCTGTGATCCTGCTGGGCGTCCGGCCATATTTTATTACTCAAACATTTGAATTACTTACGGGCGTCACTTCTTCTTCCCGTACGTTTTGCCGAGATAATCGTGCAGATCTCGGTCGTTCTTTTCATCCAGTTTGGCCTTGGCTTTGCGCCGGACAGTGGCCTTCTCGGAGGATGTCAGCTTCTTGTCGTGCCCGACGTCCATCAACGCCGCGCGCGCATGATCATCGTCCTCGATCGGGAAGCTTCGATCTGGCCCGGCGAAGTCACTGCCGCTGAGGGCCTTGCGAGCGTCGACGGTCAACCTCATTGCGCATCTTCCGGAGGCATGTTGCTGATCTGGCCAAGCTCAGCGAGAGCCGCTGCCGTCTCATCCCTGATCGATTTGACCATGGTGCCGCCGATCTGCTTGGTCTGTGCAGTCACGGCCTGTAGTTCGCCCACGGCCTCACGAACTTGTGCAACGCAGTCGGAACGCGCCTGCTGCAGGCCGTCCCGCGCCTCGTTCACTATCCCCCGGATCATCGCGGCAAAGCTTCCAGCAGCTGGCGCAGTCTTGACGGCTGGAACAGCCGCAGGCTGAACAGCAACAGGTGTCGGCGCGATGTCGACAGCAGGCAAAGGCGTGACGTTGAGAGCCTGAGCAACCTCAGAAGCCGACGCCTCCGCGCTCAGTTCCACGGTCTTTCCATCCATCGTCACGTACTGCTTTCCATCACCGAACCGGACCTCGATGTCATTTCGGCCGAGCGCTTCACGCAGAGCGGCTTGGCTCCCCATCTGTCTTTCCCGAGCTAATCCGTGGACGGCTTCTGCGAGGTCTGAGGCGTAGAGACGGAATAGGAGGGGTGAGAAGGCCTCAGAGACCGATCGCGCGCTTGTAGTCTGGAGGAACGCATTTGTAGCGCTCCAAGGTCGCCGCTGGCTCGTTCTTGCCGATCCAGTCCGCCGCGTATGCCTGCCCATGCACTTGGCAATCCATCGACTGATACTGGCCCAGGATGTGCTCTTGGCAGTCGGAGCCGACGCAGAGAAGCGCGATCAGGGTTGCGAGCATTAGCCGCCAATCTCGTCAACGGTCATGTTGGCCTCAAAGAAAAACCCGCTCGGCATTTCTGCCGGCGGGCGCAAATCTTTCGATTATCCGCATTTGCAAGTGATTTGGTTTAACTGTCAAGAGTCTGCCGCAACGCATCTGACAAATCACGGATTAAGTCCACAGCTTCCCTTATGGTTGAGGGGCAAACAGGCACAAAGCTTCCGGCTGCAGTCCATGAATCCGCTCTCTTGAGCAATTTCTGGCTTTCCGTCTCGTCGAACTTCACAACCCCTATCCGCTCAAGTGCAGTCAGCAATCCGGTCGCGTCGACACAACCGGCCCAATTCTTCGTTAAAATATCAACAGCGTCGAACTTCTTCATCCAAAGACCCTCCACACAATCATGACGCCGAAAAAGGCGAAGTTCATCACAAAAACATACGAAATCGCCTGTCCTCTGAATCCAAAGATCAGAGCGGCGACCAAATTAACGACGGCCAAAACGAAACACACAATCCCAGGAAAGCTCATCACCCAATTCCCCAAAGCTTAGCCAACCGATATCCCGCATCCCGCAGCATTTCGGTTGCTGCTGCGATCGCCTGCGGCTTGTTAGTCCACCCAATGCTGAAGCCAGCCGTCTCGAGCGAATGACCGGCGCAGACGATGTTGTCGATCACGATGCCTGCACGATGGCCTAGCGCGGCCCTGGCATCGCGCCATTGCTTGCGGTGGTGTGCTTGGGCCTCGGTCTTTGCCATCCCGCTCATCGAGCCTGGATCGCTCGCAAAGACGCGGTTTAGATCTGCCGAGCCCACGCCAGATTCCAACCCGGCATGATGCCAATGGTGGTGATATTTGCTCAGCGCAGAATGCTCGGCGCCGGAGATGATCCCCTTGCGCAAGGCGCGGTCGAGCGGATTATCGTGCATCACGTAGCGCCTGCCGGTGCGTTCATCGCCGCCGATCGTGAAGTTGTCGCCAGCCGCGGCGAGCCGCTGAGCCGTCGGCACCCCAACCCATTCAGGATTTGGCTTGCCCTTGATCGTCGCCGGAATCCCCACCCTGCGAACATTCTTAGTCGCTTGCGCCCCCATCAATTCCCCACCTCCGTCAAATGCGCCCAATTCTTGCCGGTCATGATCGACGATATTCGAGACTGAGAAACGCCATATCTTTCGGCAAGATCCTCTTGCCGCACTTTGCCCTTCGAGGCGAGTATCGCTCTCGCTTCAGCCTCAGTCAGCTTGGCTTGCCCGTTTCTTTCTCCAGGAAGCCTAATGAGCCGATGTCTACCTTTTGAAACCATGTCCCTCATGTTGTCGGTATTGGTTCCTAGAAACAGGTGGCTCGGATTTATGCACCCCCGATTGTCACACCGATGGCAAACAAATAATCCTGCCGGTATCGGGCCGCAGTGGAGCTCGTAAGACAGCCTATGAGCCCGCAACTTTTTTCCATTGTACCGAATTACGCCGTAACCCTTTCGGACCTTCAATGCCGTCCACTCCCAACAGCTATCCGGTCCACCGATGATCGCATTAGACAAAAGCCTCTTAATGGTATCTTCCCGGTCTTCATCCACCCGGCGGATATTGCGCTTGCTCACGATTGCCCCCAAAGCCGTCATTGAATTTCCCTGTTTGACACGAGCTCTTCGACGCCAGCCACGATGTTGCTTTCGTATCCTGGAGGCCATTTCGACGGGAAGCGCCATCCTCCCCTTCGATCTCGAGGATATGGCTTCCCAAGGGTGGCTCTGCCGTAGGAATCCCAAGCTTCCAGCTGCTTCTGGTCGAGAACCTGAACGCAACCATCGTCCGCAACGAACGCGGCCACTGCCCTCTCGGTGAAGTCCTCCGAGTTCAGCCAGCTCGCCGGCATCGGGATAAATTCCGTGCCGATCTTCGAGCGATGGGTTTCGCAAAGCCGACTAGCTGCAGCGATAATCGCTTGCGGGTCGACTCCGGTTTTCACCAGAGCGTTGAATTTCCGCTCTGCGGCTTTCCAGCCGTAGCTGCCTTGGCGTCTGGGATAGACCTTCCGAAGGTTTTCGAAATCTTCACTCGAAGGCGAAGCCGCACGAGAACGCGAAGCGTTCGGCTCAGCAGGTCCAAGGTCCACGGTACTAGGTCCTAGGTCCGTCGACGAGGTTTCGAGAGGTTTCGCGACTATTCGCGAGGTTTCCACGAATTCAGGAAGCCGAGACTTAGACGGCTTATCAATCTTCTGATGTTCCAGCCACTTAGTCACTTCCAGATATTGCGAGCCGTCAACCTCATATCGACGGATATGATCGCCGTGCTCGAGCTCAGCCAGCCAGCCGTCAATAAGGTCTCGAGCGTCGTCATCATATGGGTATAGAAGGCTCGCGAGCATTCGCGAGGCTGCGCGAGCCCTCCCGGCATCGTCGACTATCGTCCAGAGCTGAATGTAAAGCAGCCGGGCATCTCGAGATAACTTCCCGATGCTCTCCGATTGCGGGAATTCAGGCTTAATGGTGCGGATGCGAGCCATCAGCTGTTGCGCTCCTAACCTTGTTCCAGCAAACGCCGCAAAAATATTTCCATGCAGGCCCTGTGCTATATTTCTTGGCACAGGCTATTTCCATCGCCTCGCGGACTTCGAACACATTGAGGCGCTCGAGAAACATTCGAATGCTCACCATGTACTCACGGCGAATGGAATCTTCTGCGAAGCGCTCCATGAAAATATCGGCCACGGACCACGCCTCTTCGTCCTGGCGCTCTTTCCGCAGCTCAAGGATCTGGTAATACGCCCGGATCTGAGCTTCGCGCTCGGCAACAACAGCAGCTTTTTCCTCGAGCGATTGAGGAATGCTCGAGAGCAGTGCGGCCCCCTTCCCCCGGTTGCAGTCCCAGCAAGCGGTAACGAGGTTGTCCATATCGTTAGAGCCGCCCTCGGCTACCGGATGAACGTGGTCCACCTCGAGAAGAACCGTTTCTGACGGATGGGCGCCACAATACACACACTGGAAACCGTCCCGCTTGAACACGTCAAAGCGGAGTTTTTTAGATATGGCTATGCGCGGCATTATTCGATCCCCAGAGAGGACCTGTAGAGCTCAATCTGAGCTTCACGTGCCTGGCGCTTTTCAACATCCTCGCGCTGCGCTTTGACGATCGCCCGGAGCGCCGGGACATCGAAACCATTGGATTTGGCTTCGAGGTACACTTCGCTGATGCTGTCCGAGATTTCCTTTTTCTCGTCCATCAGCGTGTTGATCCTGGAAACGATGGACTTAAGCTGGTTGTCGCCCGGGGCTGTCATGTGATGCGCTCTCGGTTTGTGATGGAACTGGAACGCGGTTGATACTGGAATCACGCAGAGCCAAGGCCGTGCCGTCAATGAGGATGTTGGCGAGATGGGCCTGAGCGATTTCAAAGCGCAGGAGGTCATCTGAGCCGAACGGCTGAATGTTGAGCATGTAGCGGCCTGGTGCTGGCGTGGTCAGATAGGCGAGCTTGGCTATCATGCCGCCCTGCTCTCTTTCTTGAGCTGGCGCGTCACCTTGTCCTTGAGCAGCGATTCCAACTCGCCGCGGCGGATGCTCCGGGGCGGCTCGGCAGCTACCAAGGCCCGCAAATGTGCGATCTGATGCGCGAGCGGCAGCCGCGTGATGCGATTGGTCACGATATGGATCGGAATCGCCTTCATGCTTGCACCATTGCTGTCAGAGTTGCGATGTCGGAAAAGAGCTTTTCGTCGTGCAGGAGCTGCGAGGAAATCTTCTCAACTGCATGAACCAAAGTTGAATGGTCTCGTCCGCCGAAGCGCTTTGCGATCTGCGGAAACGACTTCTTCGTGAGCTTTCTACAGAGGTACATTGCGACGTGCCGCGGCTTTACAATTTCAGCCGTGCGACAGCTTGAAGTGAGGTGATCCCTCGAAACCCCGTAGAACAACGCCACCGTTTGCTGGATGTGCTCGACCAACGGAAGGCGCATGGATGGCTTTTCATCTTCCTCGATCAGATCGAAGAACCACATGCAATGATACCAATCAGCCATGTAATTCCGCGCCGGAACCGCAAGCACTCGTGCCTGTTGGATCACTTCTGGCGCGATCTTCTTCACACCGTACGGTGTATTCGGGATCGAATAGGATCGATTGGCTGGGGGAGCTAGAAGCGAAGCGCGCCTGGCAATCTCCGCATGAAACTTTTTCCGACGTTCAATAGCTTGCGCAAGCACACTCATACGCTTCCCCCTGCTCTGCCCGGCGTCGCTCTCGCGCACGCCACAACACACTTTCAGCTTCAGCCTCGGTGAGGCCGCACTTCACCGAGATATCCTTCGTGTCGAATCCGCAGTCCCACAGCCAAAGAACGTCAGTTTCCTGATCGACGCTGACCATTCATGGCCCTCTTGAAATTTTCGGCCGACGCGACTGAGGGATCAGTTAAGCTCAGGGCATCGGCCGTCCGTGCCCCCGTTTCCGGGGCCAGCGCACAGAAAGGATTTGCAACTTCTAAACTCATTGTCCCATCACCTCAGGCGCGATCCTGACCGCCAATGATGCGAGCAAGACGCTCAAGGCGATCAATTTCCGCGCGAAAAAAATCCGGATCAGAAGCCGACAACCCTGCTGCGATAGTCTGGTATTGGTCCGCCAGTGCATTTGCTTCTCTACGTGCTTCAATTACCTGTGCCGCTCGTCTGATATCCCGTGCCGCCCAATGCTCGGGATCGTCTATTTCCCCGTACCAAAGCGCCTTGACGGTCCTGAACGTCACCGTCTCGCGCTTCAATTTGAGGATTTTACGAACCGCCTCAGGAACGCCGGCTAACCAGCTTTCGCGGGTATCAAGCCAGTCCTTCGGACCTGCTATGATTGCGATCTCTTTACGCACTGAACTCTCTCCGGAAGACTTTTCCATTTTTCGGAACCCTCATGGTGTTGATTGGAACCATGAGGAACGCAGACAACGAGAATGAACCTTTGACTTTCGAACCGATCGGCCTGGCCGCCGAAAGGATCGCGAATTTGCTTCACTCGTACTTTTCAGAACGAACAGAAAAACAGAAGGAACAGACTGACGGGGATACTGGCCGCAGTCGCACAGAGAAGGAGAAGACCGACGAACACGCACGCTATGTCGATCAGCGCTTGCGCGAGCTTCGATCTTTTGAGCGGAGGTTCACCAAAGGCTGAAGGGATATAGATTTCCCGTCGTGCCCCCGCGGGAAAGGCAGGGAAGCCGAACTTGTCCAGCCGCGTATCGGCTTCCCTGCTCATGCTTCAATCTCCTGCTTCGAAGGATTCAGCATGGCAGTGAAAATGGAGATGTCAGTTTTGCGCTCGACAACGGGGCGGAAGCGTTCAGGCAAAAATGTGCGCTCCATGCCATCTTTGAACGGCGGATATGCACTCTTCACCTCCAACAAATAGACCCCAATCTTGCCCGCCGGGGTAAGCACCACACCGGAGATTGTGTAGATCTCACCCTTCTTAACGCTTATCGGGAGCTTTCTTCGATAAGGGTACTGGTCGACAAACTTCGGCGCGTCGTCCACGCAAACCACCTTCTGCCCGACACGAAACGTCATTTCATCCCCCATCGAATTGATCGACCGATCCTGAATGCGATCGGGATTTGCGCGATGAATGCAACTGCAAGCGCGAGGTGCCAATTCATGCGAGCGCTCCTGCAACCATCGCGTGATGCTTCGCCAATTGCGCGCTTGCCGAAAATTCCCGCTTGCAATCGTGTTGTTCGGGTGACTCAGACGAATTACGGAGAGATTGCGAAAAGCCTACAAATAAAGGCCTGCGCGAATGTTCCATATCGGAACACGATGCAACGCCGCGACGATTGTTTTCACGTTTTGCTTGCAGCGATCCCGTTACCGGCGCACACTGTTCCCAACAAAAAACAAGAACGGTTGGGGGTAAGAAATGCGCGGTGCGGAATCGTCTGGCAGTCCGATCGTTCTCGACGCCTCGGATCTGCAGGATCAATATTATTCGGATGTCTTTTACGAGGATGCCGGCAACGGATTGGTGCGGATCATTCGCTACGTAAAAAAGAAGGGCCTCCTCGTGCCCGTTGTAAGCACTCTCTCGTCGGCTCAATCGCTCATCCAGTTTGGAGAAGACATCTCCAACTTCGCGCGAGCTGTTCTGAGAGGGAGCGCGTCGCTTCATTAGACGGGCGCCTCTTCTGTAGCCACATGATCAGCAAGCGTCGAGGCCGGGATTCCGGTCACGTCCTTGATCTTGGGCCAGTGGCGCTTGCGAGGAAGATGCAACCCGCGCTCCCAGCGCGAGTAAGTCATCGCGTCCACATCGAGGAGCTTGCTAGCTTCCTCTTGGGTGCGTTCGCCGCGCCATGCTTTCAGGGGATTTGTCATGGCCGCTATCTATACACAAACTGTTAGTTTGCGCAAGGGCCCATAACATTTTGCGAATAGTGACGTAAACACAATGTGTTAGTAGTATTCTCGGGCTATGCCCCACAAAATCGGACCACGAAGACCTTTCCGGCATTTCATTGTCGAGCACCGGGAATCCAAAGGGCTGACCCAAGAGCAGCTCGCGGATCGCATCGGATGCGATGCCATGACCGTTTCCAGGTGGGAGAACTACAAGGTCCGCATTGACTTCAACATCCTCGCAGCCGTCGCAGAAGCGCTATACGGCGATATGGCAGAGCCAGAGGACATGCTGCACCATCCGGAAGAGCCGACAGCGGATCAGCTATTGCGGCAGCTCCCTGAGGATGACCAGCAACATTTTATGAAGCAGATCAAAAGAGCGGCTAATCAGGGCTAAGCGTCGGGGGAAGCTTGGGGCTATGTCGAAGAAGGCTATTTTCGCGATATTTCTGTCTCTTCCGCTGGCAGCATGCTATTCGGATCAAGAACGCGCGCTTGGCAAATGTAAGTTCGCGGCCCAGCTCAAGTATCCAGAATCGACATGGCAAATAGGGTATCCCAGACAGAGCTATCTCGAGGGATGTATGGAGGCGGCGGGCTATAATCTGTCACAGTTCCAAGATAGCTGCCCAAAGGACAATGCTATCGACTATGGGGCCCTTCTTCCGGAATGCTATATCCCGATGGGAGTGACCGACAGCGTGATCGTCAGAGCTGAAATGTGGATACGGCAAAAGGGAAAGTAGCGCCCCCTATTCTACTCTGCTCCTAACCCGCTGAGATTCGGCGGGTTTTTATTTGTTCGCGTTTAACTAACATTTTGTGTCGATTTGCCGTTGACGCGTCTAACAGTTTGTGTATAGTCCATCCATCAGATCGAAGCACCGATTGATGGAGCCCGCAGATGAAACCCCTCACCCTCGGCACCGGCCAGATCCTCCCGACCCGGAATGGCGGTTTCTTCCTCCGCTACATGACCCACGGCTCCTGGCTCGTCGGAGAGCGCTTCTACGCCGACGAGCAGAGCGCCCGTGAGTTCTGCCGGGCGAACGACATTCGGGTGATTTGAGGAGAACGGCAATGGACATCAACCAATACATCACCCCGGTTTCCGGCCTTCAGTATTACGTCGTCATGGTGGACTTCGGCCGCGGTCGTGGAAAGCCCTCAGGCTTCGGCGCCAACGTCGAGCCGGAAATGTCCCGCCGGGAGATCGTCGAAGAAGTCCGCGACTGCATCGCCCGCGGCCGGCAGATCGTTCACGTCAAGTTCGTGGATGGCAACGACCTCACCGACGTTACCCACGAGATCATCAAGGATGCCCTTGAAGGGATCGAACCGCAGGACATCCCGGGGTTTGAGGGAGTTCGACAGCAGCTTGCTGATCTGAAGATCGACCACGCGCGGGATTTGCGCAAGCATGAGGTGGCGTGATGCGAGGCGATATCCGCTGCGTCGAAGGCACGAGCTACAAGCACCTGCCGCAAAACGACGATCCCGAGTTTGAGATTGCAATGGGCCGATGCTCCGAATGCGATGGCAAAGGCTGCCGCGAACTCTTCATCGCCGAGGCTGAGGCCAAGATCGGCGAGAAGATCAAGACGAGCAACATATTCCCGCCGATCCCCGATCGTCGCTTCGACTGGTGCGCCACGACCGACAATTACGACGGTGAAGGCTCTCCTATTGGCTACGGCCGATGCGAGAACGATGCGATCGAGGATTTGATTGCGGTGATCGAAGATAGAAGGGCTGCGTAATGGGTGTCTTTTCCGAATTAAACCTTCAATTGAACCTCATCCGCGCAGAGTTCTGCGATCTGGGACCAACCACTGAGGCCGAAATGATGGAATCCCAAATCGCGCAGCGCCTCAATAGCCTCATCAGCGAGCTGGACGAATTAGTCGCGATGGCTGCGCACCCTGAAACCTCAGCACTCATCGAAAACGAGAAGATTGCAGTCGGTCAGATTATTAGCCGAGCGCAGCTCATAGGTTCATTCTTGCTCGCCAACCACCCTCGCCCGCAACTCCGCACTGTTCGTCATTCTTAACCATCAACCCATAGGGGGATTCCCGTGAACTATTCTACCGCAATTTTCCTTATCAATCCGAAGGTTCGCGCCGTCGCGGCTGTCTATGAGCCGGATACCGAGGCCCGCAAGTCTCCGCGAACGATCTTCAAGACGTTCGATCAGACGCTCAGCGTCGGGGATTACATCCTGGTGCCGACCGACACGCGCCACAAGATGACCGTCAATAAGGTTGTCGAGGTCGATATCGAGCCGGATCTGGAATCGCACACCCAGATGAATTGGGTGATCGGCACTGTCGATAAGGCGGCCTACGAGGATGTTCTGGCGCAAGAGACGCGCGCAATCGACCTGATGAAGGCTGCCGAGAAGACCCACGCCCGCGAAGAGCTGCGCAAGAAGATGCTGGCTCATGTCGACGAAACGAAACTCGCGGCTCTCCAGATTTCGCGCATGACCGGCGACGGCGTCGAGGTGATCGACGCGAAGCCCGCAACTTAGTTCAGAATTGGGCCGTGACCTGGTGTCCTTACCCTCACAGGAGCGGCCCTAACATTGCGCAACATGCGCTGCGCAATGTTCTCTATATACATAGAGAAAAAGGTGGACAGGGAGCGATCGTGAGGACTGGACGTAGATCGCTCCCTGAAAGCCTTGAGGATAAAAAAATGCGCTGTGCTCGTTGCGATAGAAAAATGCGGCTAAAGCCCGATGGATGGAAGCGCTGCACGCGTTGCGGGTCTGCCGCGATGGGAGCGGCGCTTCGCATTCACACACTAGGCCAGTCCATCGCCGCCGAAACTGTTTGTGCTCCGCCTAGATCTTTCACACCCAAGAGACTGCCTGTCATGTGGAGGTCCGCGTGAACATCACCCCCTGCGAAGACTGCGATAACGTCCACGAGCAAAGCCGGAAACAGTCTCCGCGCTCATGGCTCTGCGTGAAGTTTCCGCGCCTGGAGAATTTGAACGCCGTTGCGCCGACGCTCTGGGTTCATGCCGAGCCCTACAATCGGTGTGCAAGCATCAATCTTGGCCATTGCCCGTGCTTCGTAAGACGGCGGGACGGTCAGAAAGAGAATGGGCTCTGAAATGTACGACAAGCTGATGGCTCCATTTCCTCCCGATCGCGTTTCATGGCGCGTAGGTAGCACGACGCAGGACAAGAAGAAGGGTCTAGCGTTCGGCTATATCGATGCCCGCGATGTGATGCAGCGCCTGGATGAGGTCTGCGGCCCGGAGAACTGGCAGAACAATTACACCATCGCGGGAGCGGCGATCGTCTGCAATATCGGAATCCGCATGCCTAGCGGCGATTGGGTTTGGAAGGCAGACGGGGCCGGAGCGACGGACGTCGAGGCCGAAAAGGGCATGATGAGCGATGCTTTCAAGCGCGCCGCCGTCCGCTTCGGTATCGGCCGCTATCTGTACGACATTCCTGCCACCTGGGTTACGATCGAACCCATGGGCAAGTCCTACAAGATTGCGGACGGAGAGCATGCAAAGCTTGAATCCATTCTCAGGCGCGGTGCAACCAATTCGCCGCCCCCCTCGCTTGACGATGAGGACCCGAGCAAGGCCCGCTTCATCAATGAATGCAAGGCCAAGATCGCATCCTACAAGGCCGGTGATGCGGCATTAGCTGACTGGTGGCGCTCCGATGAGCAGTCCCAGGCTCGCCGCGATTTCGAGCTTACCCAAGCCGAAGTCGACGCCCTCAAGGCGCTTATTATCTCCAAGCTTCCTGCTGCGCAAAGGAAGGCGGCATGACCGCAGCCTTCCGCGCGACCTATTCCGACTTCAAGCTTGTCCGCACCCGTAAGGTTGTGCAGATCGTATTGGAAGTCCCGCTTGAGCAATCGAATGCTGTCCTCGATGTGCTTGGCGGGATGCCTGACCCATCGAAGGAAAGTTGGGTCGGAGTTGCGCGGCTGCGAGCTGACGGCGCACCACAAGAGGCGGCGCTGGCGCCCCAGCGAAAGAAGGATTGGCGCGACCTGGCACCATCACAGCAAGCCGGCATCCGCTGTGACGAACCGTCGTTTGTAGCCTTCCTGCGCGAACAGCGCGAGGACGATTGGATTGAAACCCGTGACGCCGCGGAATGTGTTCGGCTGATCTGCGGCGTTCAGTCTCGATCCGAACTCGGCACCAATCAGAAAGCCCGCGTCATCTGGAAGCAACTGGATGATCAATACCAGGCATGGAAGGCATTGGAGCACGCATGAGCCTTCGGGGAGACAAGCGGACAGAGTTTCCGCAATCGGTTCGCAAGGCTGCGTTTATCCGCTGCTGCGTTAGCGGCAATCAACCAGGCGTGCCGCAATGTGAAAGCTGCGGCAACGTGCTGCGCTCCGGCGGGATCATCTATGAGCACGTCCAGCCGGACGGACTCGGCGGAGAGCCAACGCTCGAAAACTGCAAGGTTCATTGCGTCGTCTGCGCCCACGTAAAGACCGTCACCGAGGATAACCCACGGATGCGCAAAGCCGACGCCGTCGCAAAGCGCGCCTACGGGCTGCTGCCGGCGAAACGCAAGAAGATCCAGAGTCAGGGATTCCAGAAATCAACACCGCAGCGCCGGGCTTCGTCGCCGATTGAAAAATGGAGGGGGTTTTGACCAACGAACATACTGGCGTTGTTGCTCAACGAGTGTCTGGCGCTGCCAACCTCGTTGAGGAAGCCGCTTGCCTTATCTGGGCCGAGCTTTGTCCAGGCATGGTGATGGGTGACGAGGACTTGCCCCATTATCAGGCGGCTGCGAAGGCTGTCTTGGCCCTTGCCCCCACCCCTCCATCTTCCGAGCCGGAGCGCTGACCGATGGGGAGCCGTGAATCTGACCTGGCCGATCTTCTTTCGTGCCTTTCGTATGAACCCGAGAGCGGACTGCTACGCTGGACGGTTGTACTTCCACACTGCCAGATGCAGATCGGTGATGAAGCCGGTTTCATAGACGTAGACGGCTATAGCTATATCTACTTTCGGGACCGGAAGTTCTTGGCTCATCGCCTCTGTTGGCGCCTTCATTTTGGAAGCGCGCCCGAGATCATCGACCACGCGAATATGGACAAGAGCGACAATCGCATTTTCAATCTTCGTGCGGCGACTGTCGCTGAGAACAACCGAAATCGCGGCAAACAATCAAACAATACCAGCGGATATAAGGGCGTCTCCTTCCACAAGGGGATGGGGAAGTTTCACGCGAGGATAATGCGCGACAAGGTCGAAAGGTCGCTCGGCTACTTCAAAACCGCTGAGGAAGCCGCAGAGGCTTACAAGAACGCCGCAAAGGAGTTGCACAATGAATTCGCCCGATTCTAATCCGGTCGCGTGGCGTGCAGCGATTGCTGACTCCACGGTTTCGTCTAGCGGCCGGGATATTACGATCCAATGTGACAGCCACGAAGATAAGGAAGTTCTGATGAATTTCCTTATCGAGACCGCCTACGCCCACCCGCAGCCTCCAGCCGGTGAGCGGGAGGCGCTCGATTGGCCTAGCCGAGAAGTTGTAGCCCGAGAAATTCGACGGGCGATGCTCGACAACCCGACCGATGAGTCCTTCAACAAACGGGCGGAAAAGCGAGAAGCCATCGCAAACGATGCGGCTGATGCAATCATTGCGCGATTTAATGCCACCACCACGCACTCTCCCGTGCGGAGCACCATGGCGGGGGTCGACCCGGCCGAGATCTGGGAAGAATACATCAAGGAGACGCCGCGCGCTAACAGGACTCCTCAGGGCGCCATAGCCTTCGCGGTTGACCGTATCGCCGCCCTCAATTCGGGAGGCGGCAAGTGATGTACGTGATTGGCGCTGGATCGCCACCATCTCATTGCCACATCTGCGGCGGTCGCGTCCCTGGACTGCTTTGCAAGCGCCATCCACGGCCTGACGGGCAATACGTCGGCTTGCGCGACAAACACCTCGATCTGTTTTTCATCCGCTCAATCCCCCAATCAATCGCGAGTGCCCAGCCATGACCGCTGACCGAGAAGAATTGCGGGAAGAGCCCAATTTGGACGTCTTGATCCAGCGTCTGCGCGCGGCCAATGCTGGCGGGCTTCGCGAACAAACCTACCAAAGCCTGTGCGGTGACGCGGCTGACATGCTGTCGAAGCTCAGCCCGACACTCCACGAGGGAGAGCGTGATGAAGGGCCGACGCTGGTTGAAAGGTACGAGGACGCCAAGAATTTACTGCGCCAACTCATGCAGCAACCCGTTATCGGGGATACCTTTTATGGCCGGTTGACTAGCTTCAGATCAAAGCTGCCATGGGCATACGAACTATGGGTGCGCAAGCATCTTCCACTTTCGGAGGATGGGAGTGCCTTGCGCTCTCCGCCTGGGTGCTGGCAGTCGATCGAGACGGCTCCGAAGGATGGGACGGAGGCCCTCGTTTGGTGCGACGAGGGGTTGGACATCGCCAGATATAGCCACCGTGTCGAGGACGCGCCTGACGACATGGGCCACGACGCCGGTTGGTGGGGCGTCCATCAACCGATGGACCCGGGCCGCAGCATGGGCAACCCGGCTTACATGCGCCCCGCCGAAAATCAGCCGTGGGCTTGGATGCCTAAGCCTGCAGCACCCTATGACGACGAAGGCGAACCGCTCTTCCCTCGCCCCGCCGCGCCCGACACGGAGGGCCGGTAGATGAATCAGGTCGATGAATTCATGTCGCGCCTGATGTCCAATCTGGACGGCACGAAAGACGCGCGCATTTCCGAGTTGACCGGTGAACTCGAATCACTCCGCGCCAAGCTGAGGGAGGCTGAGGGAAAGCTTGTCGTTTCCTCGACTGGCGAACGCGAGCAAATGCTTGGCTGCCTGCGTGATCGGGATGACAGGTTGTGCAGCGCAGCCGCAGCTGAGATTGAGGCGCTTGCCGCTCAGGTCGAGGGAACGCAAAAGCATCTTCGCGTGCTCCGCGATCTAGCGATCGCCGCCGATACCGCGGAACTCATGATCCGACCGTACTATCCCGGCGAAGCGGCTTCTCTGCACGCGAAGGTCAAGGCCGCGAAGGAAATCACTGACGCGGAGATTTGCAAAACATGCTGGGGCCACGGCTGGATTGACGACGATAAAGGCGGCCATCGTTGCGCCAATTGCTCGCCACTCCCATCGACGAAGTCAACAAGCGATGGAGGCGCCGATGTCTGAAATATCGGATATTGCGCTCCACCGGCCATTCCGGGTCAGTTTCCGCCATGAAGATCAGAAGCACGTCTATATCATCGAGTTCGGCGGCCTACGGTCGATCGGCGAAGATGTGATCCACGAAACGCCTGATGGCAGCTTTCGATTTGCCGGCAAGTCGCTTGCCGATGTTGAGGCTGCCGCGGCATCGCTTGGCGCCGATCTCTCGGTGCAGCTCTCCTCCCCGGAGCGGGCATGACCCAGCCACAGCGCAGGATGATCGGTGTGCTGCTGCGAGCTTGGCGCGAATCTGAGCGTCGCGGCGTGCGCGAGGCCGCGAAGATGATCGGCGTGTCTCATTCAACATTGAGTCGGATCGAGCGCGGCGAAGCATACGACAATACCACGATGCTGAAACTGTTGCTTTGGCTCGATAGCGACGGGCGCCGACAGCAGCTCTCCTACCCGCAACGCAATCCCACCCCGGAGAACTAAAATGACCGATCTCTCGGCTCAGCAATATCGTGCCAATATTCAACAGTTTCTTCCGACCATCGGCCTAAAAGCCGAATGCTATACGTCGATCGAGACGGAAGCACATCGGAAGGGGCTTTTCTCCGCTTGCATTTACCCGATGGGTATCACCTCGCGGTCTGAGGATGGCTATTTGCGCGTTGAAGCGGACTCGCTGGCAGGTCTCTGGGACGAGATCCAGGCCAAGTGGTCAGGACATCAAACTCGCCATCGCGAGCAGATCGTTCGCAAAATGGCACTCGCTATCATCCGGATCACCTCTGACGTTGGCGAATGCACCGACGCTGCGCTGCGCTCCGAGTTCGATCGCGCCGAGATCAAGACCTACGGCGAGGAAGCCTGCACCAAAGCCAATGACATGGCCGGCCGAGGCCCGTTCGCTATCAAGGCGATGCGCGGCGCGAATGGTGCGCCCGATCTGGAAGTCGCCAATGGTTGACCTCTGCGCAATCCCTCCAACGGAGCGTCAGCCTTGAAAAAGCAGAGATTATTCAAGGTCGAAAATTGCGCGCGGAAGACCTTTTACGTCGTGTGCGAGGATGAAGCCCAAGCCGCAAGGGCGGTTGAGGAGCAATGGCGCAAGTGGGAATATTTCCACTCTGAGGCGCCCGTTCTGAGCGTCACCTGCATTGCGGAACACCATCAATATCCCCGCAAGGGCGCTGAATGGCTTTTGCTCCCTTCTAAGCCGGAGCAGGCCAATGGATAAAGTGCCGGTCTACATCTCGCAGGAAGAACCTACCGCGAGGCTTCAATGGTCGCGAGTTGACGGCAACCTGTATCAGCTTTGGCTGATCAAGGAGTGGGGAAACAAAGAGGGACTCGGCGTTCCCATGAACGCCCGGGAGGAATGGCGCGCGATCCCTTGGGCGCAGCTCACTTCGCAGGAGCGTCAGCCATGAGCCAGCGCGATTCCGGATACGAGCGCCGCGAGCGCGACCTCTATGAGACGCCAGAGTGGGTGACGCTGGCGCTTGTCCCGCATATTCCGGAGTATGTCGGCTGGATTCTTGAGCCTGCAGCCGGCGGCGGCAAGATGGTCCGAGCGCTCAAGAGCGCGGGCTACGACGTCGAGGCAACCGACATCGACACCGGTTTCGACTTCCGGGATTGTGGCCGCACCAGCCACGACGCCATCATTACAAACCCTCCTTATGTCCTGGCCGAGGAATTTATCGTTCAAGCCCTCGAGCTGATGCAGCACAACGCCGGCTTCGTGGCGATGCTGTTGCGGACGGATTACGACCACGCGCGCACCAGATCCCACCTGTTTGCCGAGCATAGAGCGTTCAGCAAGAAGGTTGTCCTCACCAAGCGCATCCAGTGGTTCGAGGATTCCAAGGGGTCGCCGTCGTTCAACCATGCATGGTTTATCTGGGACTGGACCCACGAAGGAGCGCCAACGCTCGCCTATGGCCCGCAGCTCCTTCACGACGAACGGCGGGTGCCATGAGCCGGCGCCCCGCCGAAATCCCCGCCGGGTCCTGGCCGCGCCGCATGGCGGCGGCGCTGGCGGCCGGGTATTGTGGGGAATCCAGCGTCGAAGACTTCCTGAAGCGTGTAGGAAAGGGCTATCCTCTGCCCCGAGTGGCGGAGGGGCGTAGACGGCTATGGCTGAAGGACGATCTGGACGCGGCGATACTGCCCAACATGGCACAAAACGACCTCGCAGAGGATTTGTGACCGTGGAACTGCCCCGCCATGTCATTCCGAAGAAGCTGGCGAGCGGTGCCACCGCTTACTATTACAACGTGCCGACAAAGTACCGGAAGCTGAAATGTCCGGTACCGAACGAAGCTCTTGGCTCCGACTATGCCAAAATGGCCGAGCGCGCCAAGACGCTCAACGGCCTTTTCGACGAATGGGATGATAGCCGCAAGGGCCTGCCGATCACCGGCATCGTCAACATGCCGAAATATGGCACCGTCGATTGGCTGTTCCGGGAATACAAGATCAGCAAAGCCTATCTCGAAAAAGTCGCTGAGCGGTCCCGCAGCGACTACGAATGGGCAATGGATCAGATCTGCGACATCAAGACCAAAACCGGCGATCGCGTCGGTGACCGGCTAGTCAAGACGATCAGCCCGCGCGCCGCGGATAAGCTCTACGACAAGTTCATCGCCGGGACAGGCAAGAAGCTGCCCGCCGGGAAAGAGCGCTTGCGCACTGGCGAAAAGCTGGTCGGACTATGCCGTAAGGCCTGGCGGGTGGTGCATCGCCTATTCCCGGATGAGTTCGACCGCGAGGTGCCGAATCCCTGGACAGGCGTGACGATGAAGACGCGGGCCAAGGCTAAGAAGCTCGCCGTCACCCGCGAGGACGTTTACACCTTCGCCTGGGGCGCCATAGAGCATGGCTACGTTGAAGCAGCAGCTACCGCCGTCATCTGCTTCGAATGGCTCCAGCGTCCGGAGAACGTCGTCGCTGGCTACATGAAATGGTCTGACTACCGGGCACCCGCGGCACCCTCGATCATTCGCGTGGCGCACCACAAAACCAATACGATCGCCCCTCACCCGCTCGAGGAAATGACCGAAGACGGACTGATACAGTTCTATCCTGAGGCTGAAGAGATTCTAGCCAAGCTGCCGAAGCTGGGCGTCTCGATGATCCTGCGCGACTTGGGCGATGGCAAAGCCAAGCTATGGCGTTACAGCTCTCTCAATCACGTCGTGACGCGGCTGCGGTCGAAGATAGAAGGCGTGCCGTCCTACTTCACCCTCGACGCCTGCCGGCATGGCGGCATGACGGAGCTTGAAGAGGCAGAATTGACCGACGGCCAGGGCCGCGCGCTGTCCACGCACAAAACCCAGAAGTCCTACGAAGGCTATGCCAAGCGCACCGCCAAGCGGATGCTGTCCGCTACGAGGAAGCGTCACGCGCACCGGCTGGCGAACGAAACAGCGACAGACGTTCAGAATGGAGCGCCTGACGGCGTTCAGAATGAAAACCAGACGGAAAAGAAAAGTGCTTGATTATCAATCAGATGGATGGCGCGCTCGGAGAGATTCGAACTCCCGACCCTCGGAATCGAAATCCGCCCAGTCCCCCAGCAACATCAATGCGCGTTCTGAACTTTCCCGGTCTGTTCACCCATTGAAGGCATTGGGGAATTTCGCGCGTTCAGAATGGAGAAGACTATGACCGACATCACCGCCGCCCGCGCGAAGATCGTCGCACTGCGAGAGATGCACCGAGGCAGGCCAGCAGTCCGCCACCACTGCAACCTGGTCCTGAAGCAGATCGACAATTTCAACGTCGTCCAGTCTGCCGACCGCCCCACGCTCGCGAACCTGATCCGCCAGACCATGACCGAGCTTTCCAACCTGCTGCCGGGGGAGAAGTGAAGATGTTCAAGGCTTGGTGGTGCGACTGGTTTCACGGAAAGCATCGGCACGAGACAGGCTCGGCTGCAGACTGGAGATTCATCCATTGCGCCAAGTGTCGCATCACCTGGCCTGAACCGCGATGCAGTTCATTTTGAGAGAGCGCGAGGAGAACTGAAGATGACGTGTGAAGAAATCGAGAATGTGATTTTAGAGATGGACCCCGGCCTCAACCGCGATGATGAGGCTTTCAAAGCTCAAGTGGTTCTGCTCGCCAGCGCCGATCAGGGGACCACAGCCATCAAGAAGCTGGTCAAATTTACCGGCGTGCCCTACCGGCTGGTCGCCAAGTTTTCAAATAACCTCCGCAAGGGAGGCGTTTGGCGCGGCGGAAAGATCCACTGCGATTGGTTCAACGAGGAGCATGGCGGGATAGCCTTCACGATGGACTCTATGGTCGCCGTGGGGCTCCTCGAGCGCCGCGCCTGACACACCAAGGAGAGAAGTGATGACCATTACGATTGCGAAGCAGACTGAAGTTGTCGTCGAGCCGAAAGTTCTCAAGATCCATTGCAAGGTCTGTGACAACTTCACAGCCACGCTGGAGGACAAGGACGGCAACGAAATCCATGTTCAAGAGGATGGCTATGTCCCCGGCTTTATGCCCGGCCAGCATTACGGGGATTACCTGATCTTGGATATCGATATTGAGACCGGGAAAGTCCTCAATTGGAAGACGCCTAATCCGCAACAGATTCAGGATTGGGTCAACAACAACGACGCCTGACACTTTTCAGTAGGGAGAGGAATCGCGATGGAAGACTTGATCGACGCCCGGATACGCAAGTACAGCCGAGATATTGAAACGCATCGAGCGCCATCGCAGCCGGACGGCGTTTGCCGGTGCGGAGCCTGCAATATTCATCGCGCGATATTGGCAGAGCTTCAGTACATGAAGATGGCACATCGAAATCTTTCCGCGCGCAACGCGGTTGCAGTCCCGAATGGAGATCGTACGTGACCTACACCAACATCAATATTCCGCGGGAGAGCGATATCCGCGCACGTCAATATCGCGAGGCTGTCGAGAAGGAGCGGGATTTTTGGCTCAAGGAAGCCGAAAGTCTGCGCGACCAACTGGAGAACGTCTTCCACGCAGCCCAAGAGCATGGCTTCGTCGAGCTGAGCAATCGCGGCGAGACGATGCATCTGTACACTTGGCAGAAGGCCGCCGAGCTAGACGCGCCCCTGTCCTGACCGA
>Ga0310811_10002248_pt1 | contig 24072 bp, 19 predicted proteins | sample YCmetagenome_FD_207642 | JGI IMG/M metagenome (GOLD analysis project Ga0310811, IMG submission 207642) | Soil microbial communities from experimental microcosm in Duke University, North Carolina, United States - YC | ecosystem: Engineered > Artificial ecosystem > Soil microcosm > Unclassified ... | reverse complement strand
AATGTTCAGGAACACGACGGCGCATGCCCCGAAGGTATCGTGGGAGATGTCGAAAGGCGATGCTGAAGATCTGCTGACGCTGGCTTCGCTCGTCCATCGTCGCCTTGATGCAGCGGTAATGCCGTCAAGAGTTTCCGATTGAAGGGGACCAGTTACCGACATTGGATGCGATGACAAAAAAAGAGGAACCCGTGTTGCTGTGGGTTCCTCTGTGCCTACAGGCCGATGTTACGGATTGCCGTACTGCCAGGTGTTGACGTAATACTCGCCGTCAGCCTGCCAGCCGAGCTGCACCTGAACGGCTTGACTTCCGCCAGTACCGGCAGCAGGAGTCAGGTTGTCAACGAACGACGAGTTGAACGTCAACGGCGACGGCGTGTTGCCCGTACTTGCCCCCCATACTGTTGCGTCGTAGGTTGTGGCCGGTATGCTGGTCTGGGCGACACCAAGCGAATTGATCGACGCCCAGAAGTTCGGATGGAACGAACTGGCCGGCGTCGTCCAGTCGAGCGAGGCCGACGTACCCGGTGTGCTTTGCGTACCGGAACCACCCGGCGTCAGGTAATTCGCGATCACGTCGCTGCCGATCGTCTGCCACGCCACCGTGCCGCCTGCCGCCGCTGAATAGTTGCGAGCGACATTCTGGATCTGCTCCGAACGAATTTCGGTGCCAGCCGTGTCGTACAACGTAACCGTGTAGACGCCGAAGTTCGTGATCGTCGAGACATCCTGCGACGACGATGCATATTCCGGCAGACCGTTCGGCGAGAACGATGTCGTGCTGCCCGAGATCGGTGCCCATGCCCACTTGTAGGTGGTGGACATACCGCCATTCACTCGGTTGCTGACACTCGTGAGCGGTGCGGCGAGCGTACCGGTCGGAATTTCCAGATAGCCCGCTCCCGTGCCGTTCCCCGCAGTCTGGAACCACAGGCCGCTGGCGGGCAGACCCGGTCCCGTCACCACGGCAGAACCGACGCTCGTGGCCGTACCGTTGACCTTCACCGACGACGGGATTTGGATGTCGAGACCCGACTCGTAGTGCGCCTTGGCCGCATCCGCCGAATCCGTGTATTGAACACGGCCGAGGAACGATGCAACGTAGGTGCTGTCCTGCAACTGGTTGCCGATGATGTCCCATTGGCCATTGGGCAACTGCTGGACGTAATCGATACCGAAGTCGGGCGTGCCGTCCGGGTCTGTCATCAGCAGATAGACGAGCGCGGCCGGATTGCTGATGCCGGAGAGCGTGCCGGCGGGCAGGAATGCAACCGTCTTGATGCCGGTCAGCACCGTGCTCTTGACGAAGAGCGTATGGCGCTTGGCGAAGCCGGCGACGCCCGTGCCGATGCCGTTGTTCAGGTAGTTCGCGTCGATCGCTGTCGTGCAGTTGCTGTCCGAGGTGTCCGTAGTACCACCCTGAACGTCCGACGCACAGGCGGTCAGCGAGGCTTGCAGGTTGGCCAGATAGTTCGCGGGTTGGGCGGGAGCCGCAAGCGCGGTGGATACGCTCGTGCTGGAACTGAGCTGGATAGCAGTATCGGGATTGGCGAGACTCGTAATCTGCAGCCCGGAACCCGAGGCAGAGGGCGTGACTGCGATGGAATCGATCACGGCATCAGCGCCGGTTTGGTTCGGGGCGAAGGTCGTGGCAATCGGATCGAACGAGGCCGGAACGCTGTTGGCCGACAGGATCGGCGCGATCGCGGCATCGAGGGTAGTTTCCGCCGTGGTAATGGCGGAGGACGTGATCGCCGATGCGTTACCAGTCAGATCCGCCGGATTACCTGACTGAGTCATGAGCGCCGCGACGGCCGTGGTCAGCGGCGTGACGTTCGCCGTGACGGGCGCACCATTGGCCGTGTTGGGGTTAGCGACCACCGAATACAACGTGCCCGACACACCGGACGGATCGGCGGCGGTGATCAGGAGAGGCGCGCTCAGTCCGGTCAGAGAAACGCTGTAGACACCATTGGCACCCGACGTAGCCGAAACCGTCTTGCCGTTGGCATCAATTACGACGACCGTCGCGCCAGTCAGCGCGGTACCGATGGCGACGGTGCCGGTCATCGACGTCGCAGCGGCAGTCACCGGCGGGTTCGACGTCGATGCGCTGGAGCTACCGCCCCCGCCGCATGCTGCAAGCGAAAACGCTAATGAAGCTCCCAATGCGAGCTGTGCAATTCCCGTGTTCGATCGGATTTTCATTCTTCTATGGTCCTTATTGGTTGATTCGTGCTGAGGAAGGGCCGCCTGATCATGGGCGGCCTTGAAATAGCGATGGCGTTAGCGATCCAATTGCCAGCCGTTGTCGGTTTTGACCATGCCCAGCGTGTAGTGGAACTGGAGCGTGTTTTTGCCGCTGAAGCCCGGACCATCGACCTTGGTAAACAGGTCTCGGGCGGCATCGCCTGGGAAATTCGGACAGGCTTGGTCGAACTCGGATCGGAACGTGCGGGGGCCGTAGCTGGTAATCAGCTCCTGATAGATCGCCGCCTGTTTCTGCTCATCGTCTTTTAGATCCGAATCGTCAGCCGCGCTTTTACCGCTGTCGGCGTCGTCCTTGCGGATCTGCATTTCCTGCTTGAGCAAACCCTGGCGTTCAGACGTTTTCTTTGTCCAGGCTTCCAGCTTGTCCTTCTGATCGCCGTCTGCTTCGAGCGTCAGGTTGTATTGCACTTCGACTTGGTAGTGGTGGTCATCACTCCCCTGAGCGCCGTTGACTCGATTGAAGTCGGACATCTCGACGTACTTGCAGTCGCCCAGCTGGGTTTGAACGGCTTGCTTAGCATCGCTTTCGCCCGGCGCGCTGTTGCCGCATGCGGCAAGCAGGGCCGTCAGCGCCGTGAGGGCGACGAGATGAGGAATGCGGGAATGGCGGTGGTTCTTCATGCGGTGATGTCTCTTTCTGGTTTGTAAGGTTTTGGTGAGGAAGCCGATGGTGTCGTTCAAGCTGATAACGGCAATTCATCTTTAAAAGTTTAATATCAACCTGTAAAGTCCTTAATTTAAAAGGTCGTGTGCCCAACCATTCAGGTCGAGTGGAGAGCACATGGCGAACGTAGATCTGGATGAGCTTGCTGGCCTGATTGGCCGGGCGATTGCAAAGCACCGAGTGGGGAGCCGCCTGACTCAGGAACAGGTTGCAGAATTGCTCGGGATCGGCAATGAGGCGGTTTCGCGGATGGAGCGCGGCCTCGTGATGCCGACCGTTGCGCGGCTGGTGGAGCTAGCTGAAATCTTCGGCTGTGATGCGGCGGATCTGCTGACTGGAGCCAGCACGCGCAGTAGTGATCAGGGGAAGTACGTTGGCCAGCTCTTGGCGAAGCTCAGCGGGAATGACCGAGCGATGGTCGTCGAGATTGTCGAGCGTCTGGCTGGTCGCCTTACGCGCCGCTGAGAAAGGGAACTGGTTGCTGACGCGGGTGCAGCCGATATCAGTGGGGAACATCAGGCAGAGGTCGACCAGAAGCGATCCTTCATCGTCATTGCCGGGTCCGTCAACAATTTGACATGTACGGACGGACAAGACTCTGAGGGTCCGACTTGGGCGGCTTTGGTGATATCGAGCACGGTAGAGGTTGCTGTCTAGCCGAGAGCGATGCGAACATGGACGACGAGAAATTACAAGAACTGTTGAATGGACTGCACGGAGACGCCGCTAAGACGCGGGCGCTGAGTGAGTTTGGCCAAGTGAAACTGGGTCCGGCGCTAACACGACCCTTTGGTGTTGTGGACGCGGCGTTAAGGCTTGAAACGCAGTGGGCGAAGCATCTCAAGCAGATCGACCCGATCGGACAAAACTCGGCACTGATGCGATCCTTCAGGGCGCTCGACGCGTTCAACTTCGACAGCGGCATTGGACGGCAGATGAAAGTAATCCAGGATGCGATGCCCGCGTTCGCGTTCGACCAGGTGGCCAAGATTCAGGAATTCGAAAAGCTGACCCGATTGAACGAGCAGTTCAAATGGCTCAGCGCAGTGAACGTAGACTCCGACGTTACGCGAACCTTCAGGCTACTCACATCTCAGCGCGATTCAAAGCTGATGAGGTCTCTCAATGCATTCAACACCGTTGTTCCTGACCCCGCCTTCACCCAGCTGTTCGATAACGTCAAGTTAGGAAAACTCGGTGACTTGGTAAAAACGTGGCAGTCGATCCCTCTCGCCGATGAGCTTAACGACATCGTGGCGATGAATTTCGACAACCTCGTGGATTCCATGTCTCACGTAGCCGAGACTGGCGGCTGCATCGCAGTGTCGGCTACGCCAGCAGAAATCGCAGACGTTCAAGCGATTATCGATAGAGCTGTCGATCGGGTTGCTGAGCAACATGAAGCTCAGTTGACCGCTTTCGTGAAGGAAATAACAGCGCAGGTAGCGGCGCTGCAGGGGACGAGGCTGCATGCGATCATCACCACGTACCTCGCCCCGCTTCTGGTTGGGATAATTCTACTCGTCCTCGCGCCAATCGCGGACTTCTACGAAAAGCGGGGACTCGAAAACATGCAGCACACGACGTCGCCGCGTGAAATCAAGCAAAACGTTCGCAAAAATGGCTTTATGTATGCAGCAGCCCGCAATGAGCTGCGCCCGTTCCGCTTCGTTTCGAAGGTGGGACTTGAAGCGCACACACATCCTTCGAGCAGGTCGCCTACGCTAGGCAACCTTGCGCTCGGGCAGGTAGTGGTGGTCTTGGAGAAGAGAAAAGCGTGGACATCCATCGCGTGGACCATCGATGAGGAGTCGCCGGCAGCCCACGGTTGGGTGTATTCACGCTATGTGACGAAGATAGTCTAGCGTTAAGCACTAGTGGATTCTGTCGATGCTGGGCGTGGCGGCAACCGGAGTCGCGGCGGCGTCCATTCCATCTCGGCCACAACCCGCCGTTTACATGTAACGGCGGTCGGACGTTTAGGCGTCGGCTTTGCCCCGTAATCGGCCGTCCGATTGTCAAAGACGAACGCCCCTTCATCGGCCGTTGCCGACATTGGACCCGGCGCAGAGCGCGGGAGGGTGCCGTCTGGGTAGATCGGCGCAGGTACAATGCGAAGAAATTTCTCCGGGCCATCTATGCCACTGCAGATCTATCCACGGGAACATTCGTTCCGTTTCGACCCCAGCGCACGTGGGGTACTCGACTACCTTCGTGAAAATCAGACTGATCTCGGCTTGGGTGACGGTGCCGTTTTTTGCAACTTCCCGCTTTTTCGCGAGGAAGGTGAACTGCTTTCCGCGAAGCTCGTCGTCATAAGCCCAACGCTGGGTGTTGTTTTGATCGGGACGGAGTCAAGTGAGCAGACCGATAAGTCGGTCATCAACTCCCTCCTTTCATCACTCGAGTCGACCTTCAGCCAGGTTTTCTCGCGCCTCGTGAAGTATCCGCGACTTCGGAAGACCCGGACTACCTTGGCCGTCAACGCGGACGCGTTTCTGTTTCTCGAGGAAACGCAGCTTGACGTCAGTGGTCATGGCGACACAGTTGTTACTGGATTTGCCGCCCTCACGGCGCGCCTGCAAGCACTTGTAGCTGATCCGGTGGACCAAACCGTTTTGCAGGAACTGTATTCGGTTCTTGATGGCTCCAAGGCACTCACCAAGGCTGCCGAGCGAAACGTCGAACCTTACGGAGCGCAGTCTAAAGTTGCGCAGATCGCCAGACTTGAAGAAGAAATTCGTAGGTTCGACCGTGAGCAGCGGCTGAGCTACATGTCAGACATTAACGGTCCTCAGCGCGTGCGGGGTCTCGCAGGGTCAGGCAAAACGGTCGTCCTAGCCATGAAGGCGGCAATCACGTTGGTGAAAGACCCCAACGCAACGGTCGCATTCACCTTCTATACAAAGAGCCTTTATCAGCATGTAAAACAGTTGATTACTCGTTTCTACCGGCTCTACGACGACGGCGATCCAGATTGGGACCGAATGTTGGTACTGCATGCTTGGGGCGGCGCAATGGTTGACGGGTTTTATGCGTATTCCGCGCGGGCGTTAGGCGAAAAGCCGCTTAACCTCCAAGAAGCAAAGGCCTTCGATCCCCAACAACCATTTGACTTCGCTTGCAAGCGGCTGTTGAATCAGGGGCGGCCGACGCCGGTGTTCGACTACGTGTTTGTCGACGAGGCACAAGACTTTCCGCCGTCGTTTCTACGTCTAGCACTCAGTCTCGTGCGTGAAGAGCGACTCGTCATCGCCTACGACGTGTTCCAGACAATCTTCGACGTTGAGTCGCCAACTGCGGGTAGTCTTTTTGGAACGGACGAGCGCGGCGAGCCGGCCGTTACCTTTGACGAAGATATCGTCTTGCACAAGTGTTATCGCAACCCGCGCGAAATTTTGGTAGCAGGTCATGCCATCGGTTTTGGCATCTATGGTCCTCGTATCGTCCAAATGCTGGAGTCGCAGGATCATTGGGAGGATCTCGGTTACCAAGTAACTGACGGCGCCCTAGAGGGCGGACAGCAGGTAACGATTGAAAGGCCGAGGGAAAACTCACCAAGCTCGATATCGGACTCAAATACCGCAGATACGTTGATCGAGGTGGCAGTCTTCGATAAATTTGATAGCGAGATCGACCATGTGGTCGGAAAAATTGTCGCGGACGTCAGGAATGAAGGCATTCCTCCAGAGGACATCCTTGTGATTTGCGCTGACGATCGCAACGTCAAAACCTATTTTCGTCTATTGCAATCCTCACTTGCCGGACATGACATCGGTTGCAACAATCTCTCGGAGGAAAGCTTCGGGCTGCGTGACTTTCAGTCAAAGCAGAAAGTCACTCTCTCGACCGTCTATAAGGCGAAGGGGAACGAAGCATACGTAGTATTTCTGGTCGGGATCGATGCATTGTTCGACAGGGCTACGGCAAAGAAACGGAACATGCTCTTCACCGCTATGACACGCGCCAAGGGGTGGCTTCGTATTAGCGGACTAGGCGACTACGCGCGGCGGTTTCAAGCCGAGATCATCCAAGCCAAACAACATTTGCCGAAGCTACAGTTCACCTACCCCGCGGAAGCCGAATTGATAAGGATCAAGCGGGACTTGGCGGAAGTTTCCGTCGACGAGATTGATGACGCTCTTGGCCGACTAGCCGATGAGATGAGCCCTGAGGAATATGAGAGCCTGTTGATGCGACGACTTAAGGAGGTCCGGTCGCGGAAACGGGTGAAGAAAATCGAGGGACGGTGAAAGTCGGGATGTACTACAACACATTTCGGCAATATCTCCGGTACGCAGGAATCGACGCCGACACGCCGGACCGCTTTCAGATAACGCCCGAGGTCGTGCGTACCCTCCGGCAGAGCACGTATTTGGATCAATGGCGCCTGTCGCGGGAGAACAACTGGTTTCATATAGGAATGCACGATCTGTCTTTTTTTGCGTTCGATGTAGCCGGTATGAGCTATTCCTTCTACGACCGCCCGATTGACGTCGTTTCTCTTCGCGAATATCTGCGTCAGAACAACATAGAAGTGACTCGTAAGAACTTGAACGACGCGGAAGAGGAATACGATTTGTATCTGACATCAGCGTCGATGCGTCCACACGTTACGCCAATTCGATTCGACCTCGATGTGAATGCTTACCGGCCAGGCGTTCATCCAGCTGCGCATATACACATCGGGCTCGAAAATCAGGTGCGTTTGCACGTGAACAAGGAACTCACGCCCGTCGCGTTCTTTTTGTTTGTCATTCGTCAAATGTATCCGATGCACTGGGAGCGGCTTTGCGCTAGTAACCTCAGCAGTAAGCTGACACATATTGCGCGTACTGGACTCAATTTGATGGACGAGAAATACTGTAAGCCACTCGACGAAATCGAACTGCGACTTTCTTAGTCGCGGGATGACTTGACAGTGGATGTCGGGACACGTGGTTTATATTTCGGGCAACGTCGCTGGCGGGTGACCCCTGGCGGTTGCATTAACTTTGGTCCGTTTCTTCTCCCACGCAGCGAGCGAATCAATCGTTGGCAATAGCCGAGGATACGCGAACGGATATGGCTGCGCGAACGACCGCAGTACCTTGGAAGCCGCCATTACGGGAACGCGGGATCGAGGGGCAGTTGTGGGTCGAACCCAGCCGAATGCGGCATGCTAGGTTCGCCCAAACACCCGGGTGCTCAATTAATACTCTTCCGGCATCAAAATCGTAGTGACGGAACGATCTGCCTCAGTAATGATCCAGACCTTGCTTCGTCCGTCCGGCAGGTTGTAGCTCGACAGCAACCGCTTTTCTGTCAGCAAGGCGAGGTCGTTCGCCGCAAGATCTTCTACGCTCAGATCCCCCCAGTCACCGTGAATGTGCCGCGCGAGTAGCAGCACACCTTCGATGCCCGCCTCATCGAGCGCGGTCTGAGCGGCGGGAGTGATGACGGGCCGCCCCATCGGAAAGCGCGGGCCATTGGTGTAGCTCATGCGCGGCTCTCCTGTACGTAGTCGGCTTTCGGCCAGGCAGGATAGCGACGGTTCGCCGGTTGCGTCGGGCGTGAGTCGCTACCAGGCACGACGTCATCAAGCGGTTCGATCGTCGTATGCGCGCGATCCCACTCCGTGATGACCAGAACTCGCGTCTGGTCCGGCAGGCGGTAGATCGAGATCAGGCGCAGGCCGGTAGCGATCGACACGTCGTTCTGTCGCTTGTCGTCTTCGGACACAACGCCCCAATCACCGGCAATGTGGCGGAGCACGACGCTGATGACCGGTACGCCGTTCGAGCGCAATGCTTCGATGGCCGCCGGTGCGACGAGAAGCTGTCCGGGATGAAATAGCGGGTTGAGGCGGGTAGGTTGGTACATCGTTTTCTCCTGAAAATGGACGAGCACGCCCCTCCGGTCGAGCCGGATGCGCGCGGGAAATGAAGGGGATGCCCAGCGGCGTGCGCTGGGTCGAACACGTCTGGGAGTTACGGTCTACGGTTCCGCTTCAGCGGAACGCCGACACGGAATTGCCTGGGCGCCATCTCCATGTGCGCTCGTAGCGTCGGGAAGAGGCGGATGACATCGGGCATCGAGGCGAGGACGCGGACCAGCTCGCGCTGGCGGTGCTGCTCGAAAGCCCAAGCTGCGGCGAAGCTGAGAGCCGTGATACCGGTCACGACACCGAGTCCTTTTGTCACGGGACAGAGGCGCGGCGGCAGATGAACGAATGTCGTTTCATGCATTGATTGCTCCAGATAAAGGGCGAGCACGGGCCTCCGAAGAACCGGATAACGTGATCGCGTCGTGGTGGAAAGGAGGTCGGGCGCAGGACGCGCCCGGCTTATGCCGTGAGGTCGGCGAGCTGGCGGCGCAAGGCAGAAGCCTTTGCCTGAGAGCATCCGAGAAACTGTCGGATGCCAGCGACGGTGGGTTTGACAGCGCCCGATTCGATATCGCGACGCAGCCTTGCGATGTCGGATTCGGGGAGCGTGACGGTTGGCTGTACGACGGGGGGGACAGTTGACTGGACGGTCGTCGGCGAGGGCGACTGGGCGAGCGTCGTTACTGGAGTCGTTTCGGCAGTAACGTCGTGCGCTACCCCGTGACGATTCGCCACGGATGACTCCGGGGCCGGAGGAGTCAGTGCCAGCCACCAGAGCAGACAGGCCACTCCTTCGAGAACAGCCGCGAACGCCAATCCGGCGAACAGATCGAGCTTGGTATCCACGATTCCGCAAAGCGTCGCGAGTCGTGCCGTGACCGGATCGTCACGCGCAGTCTTGCGGTTCTGTGCGTTACCGTCCTCGCTGGCTTGATACCGGCGGACATCAGCAGCTTCGGCGTCGAGCGCATCGAGTCGGGCCGCAAATGACGTTCGACGCGCCTGCCATGTCGGACAGTCACGAGTACAGCGCCGTGCATTCGCCCGCGCGAGTTCTGCCGTGACCGATGCCCGCTCAGCCATTACGGCTGTCAGTTCCCGGTGAGCCGGGATACTGGCGACCGGAACAGCCGACGCGCGAAGTTCCCCAGCATGAAGTTGCGACAGCAGGAAGAAAGTCGCATGCCCATACGAGGCCGCTCCCATGCACCCCAGCCACAGCACGGCACCGACAACTCGCCCGGAGAATGGAGCCGACCGGCACAGTGCGGGCAGCAGGTGCGCGCCAGCGACGAGCACGACACCGATTGCCACCCACACCAGTCGCTCGGCAAGCCATCCGCCGCGTTGCCAGCCGGCGAGCACCGACATGCTGATCGCCGTTCCTGTCGCCACGACTGCCAGAAGCGGGACCGGACGGACGCGGATCATGCGGCCTTCCCGCCGAGTAACGCGGCACGCTGTTCGAGCTTGCCCCTTAGGCCCGAAGCTGGTGGTACATCCGGTTCGGCAATACCGTCACCCTGACTGTCGCTGCGACCGGATTCGGGCGGGTAGAACTCTTCGGCGATCGCCTCGCTCTCCTCGATACAGTCCTCGAACGCGCCATTACTGAAGCCGATCCGTGCAGCGGCATCCAGCGCCGCCTGATCGAAACCCGCCGCACGGCGACGCGCATCCAGCTCGCGCGCTTCCGTGATCGTTGCTTCGAGCGTGCTGCCGGATCGCACGCCGAGATCCACGTAGTAGATCGCCGAGCGATAGCTCTGCGTCGTGGACTTGCCGCGCAGCTTCAGTTCCAGCGGCAGGCAGGTGAGCAGGTTGCCCGATACTGCAGCGAAGTAGTGAAGACGCGCGGCGAGCGTGCGAATACTGTTATAGGACGTCGTTCTAAAGATGAAACTGCCCATCTCGTCCTCATCGCCGATCAGCACGTTGAGCCGACCGTAGGGCTTGCAGGCACCGCCCTGCCCGAAGGTGCAGCCGTCCGGCGACGGGCACGGCAGTTCCTCTATGCCGGAGTCCCCCGCACGGCGGCAGGTCTCGCCGTTCCCGACGCACACGGGGCGCCCGCTCGCGCGGTCGAAGCATGAATACTCGGCACGCAGATTGAGATCGGGATCAGCGAAGAGAAAACGGACGGGAATCGCGCGGAGCTTGCCGGTATTCGCTTTGCGCAACTCGGCATCGGCAGGATGAAGCATCCATCCGTCGCGGTTCTGCACCTGCGTGGTAATGGTGAACTGGTCGTCTTTCTCGGGCAGCCGCTTGCCGTTCTTCTCGACAACACGACCGATGGAAATTCTGCCGATGATCGGCGGGGTGATAGCCAGGCCTTTTAGCATGAAACTCTCCTGTATACGTAAGCAGAGGGAATGAAGCGGGGGGGAAGGAAACAGCAGGAACAGCGGGGAATCAGGTATTCATGAGAAACCGGCGGGAGCCGGCTTTCGTGACGGAGTACTGCGTGGCGAGGTGCGGGTGAGCGGCGAGCAGACGTGGCAGATCGATGCCGACGCTGTCCTTGCTTCGCCGGTACGAAACGGAACCCGTCTCGAACATTGCGCGGTCTGCTTCTCCCATCGCCTGTTGGATGGTCTGTTTCAGCGTCGATTCAACCTGCTGGCGGGCTTCGATCTCGGCTCGTACAGCGATCAGGTCGGCAAACGTCGCCGACAGATTGCGATCGCCCGTGAAATCGACCGTGCCGCCAGCCCCCGGATAGAGACAACGCAGCGCACGGTCAGCCGATTCCGATCCATCCGCTGGCGGCGGCGTATCGGTCTCGACATACCGCCAGAACGCTGCTTCCAGTTCGATCAGCCGGGCGATCAACGCATCATTCCGAATCACCCGATGCACTTCCAGCTTCTGGCCGCAAAGCAGCACGGCGACATCCGCAGCCTGCTTTCCGGTGACCGCGAGCTGGTGCTGTACCTGTAACTGCACGTATTCCGGCACGCCGTCTCGCCACAGCCGCGCGCCGAATTCGCCCGCCGTTTTGCATTCGACCAGTTGCACGTCGCGATTGCCGACGACCTCACGATCGACGTTGGCGAGCATGAACGGGATCGTTGGGTGCTGCAGTACCGCGTTGACGCGCCGAACTTTGTTATTGGTCTGCTTCGTGTACGACGCCGCGACAATTGGTTCCAGCAACGTTCCCCAGTAAATTGGTTCAGTGGTGTCATGCGGATCGGGCCGGGGAAGATTTGCATCGCGCCCGGTCTTGATCAGCCACAGTTCGAGCGGGCTCATGTACGGCGAGAGCCCCACGGCAGCGGCCGCATCGGAGCCTCCTATCCCGTTTTTCCTCACCTCCAGCCAGTCCTCGCGAGACAGGTCTTTCGTTTCCACGAGCCGCAGCGCCGGGCGGTTCCTGCCACGTCCAGCCTTTTCGGGTTGAGACATGATGAATACCTCCAGATGTGAAAAAGCCCGGCGGGGACGATCCCGGCCGGGCTGTTATGACGTTGAGAACATGGTCAGGCGATCAGCTTCATCGCCTCGTCGAACGCACGCTGTTTCAGTGTGGCGCCTGCGCCGAACCACGCGGCATCACGCCGGTGATCCTCGCTGCGTGCGCGGCGCTGATGGTCAACGTATTCCGTGACGGAGTTCAACAATCCCCAAGCCGTGCCAGACGCGGAGGCGAGGGTAGCGCCCTTGCCGCGCCCGGCGTAGAGTTCGTGAACGGCCTTGATTGCTCGATCATTTGTGGCGACTTCCAGATTCGGGCCACCGGCGGGATACGTGAGCACGCGCTGGAAGAACTTCTCGGCGACAGAGTCGCTGACCTTGCGTTCGGCCAGTGCCTTCATGCGGGCCATGAAGCCGTCCCAGCTCGAAATTGCGATACCGAGTTGACGCTTTACGGCCTGCGCGTCGAACTGCGAGCGGTGCGGCACCTTGACGGCACCCGCGGAATCACCAAGAGCGATCTGCAACGTGTTGTTGCAGACGACCCGAATACTCGTGAACTGCGCGGTGGTCGCGAGCGTGCCGTCGCATGCGGTGGCGAGCAACAGGTAGCCGTTGACCGTGTCCTTGCCCCTGAGTGCGATGGACTGACCCGTGCGAGCCAAGGCCCACAACTTTTTGCCGTCCTTGAGGACACCCGCTGTCTCGAGCTCAAAGCCGCCAACCTCGGTCAGATCCTTGTAGAAATTCAGGATGTCCATTGGCTGCACGACCTGATAGCGTGATGACACGACAGACAACGGTTCCTTGCTGTCCGACCGATACAAAACGCGCTGTTCTGGGAATGCATGAATCGATCCGAGATTGTTGGAACCACCGGCGACGAATCGAACCTCGGCAGATTCGATCGTCCAGTTCATCCCGGCCTCGCGCGCCCAGACTTCGATCGGCTGGCGCGGAGAGAGTTGATGGCCAAGCCCATGCCACGGGGTCTGACCTACGAAGGCCATCGTTTTGACGAGATGCATGAATTGCTCCTTGTGAACGGCATAAAGCCCGGCACGCGGCCGAGCAGATGCGAGAGAAAAGTGAGGGGGATACTGCGAAAGGGAAAAACTACTGCTCAGGTAGATGCTTTGGGCCGACTGAAGGTGTGCCCGCAGGCGTGGCAACGATAGTTGTTGAGCACCTTGTCATCAATAACTTCGCCGAAGACAGATCCGGTGGCGCAACCTGCCGTGCCGCCGATGAGGCCGGCGATCACGGCCCCGGCGATGGCTCCGCACACGGCGCCGGCTGGTCCAGCCAGTACGCCGACAGCCGCGCCAGTTTCCGCGCCGGACAGAGCGAACGCGACGCCACTGGCTGTTCCGGCGACCGCGCCTATTGCACCGCCAGTTTTGCGGGCGCGATGGCGAGCATCCACACAATCGGACTGGCATTTCGGGCACGGTGGGGTCGAGCCTGATTCGATGCTGGCTCGGGCATGGCTCTGCCGGGAGCGTGGCGGGACGAAGTCCGGCTCGAACTGTTCGTCTTCGTCGTGCCCGCGCTCCTGCAGGGACATATCGTCCGGGTCATACGGATCGTGAGGATGGGGGTAGAAGCGCGGATCACGCATGGGCGGCCGCCTCCCGCCGGATCTTGTCGCCGTACTGACGCAGGCCGACCGACGTGAGCACGCCGGCCGCGAAAACAATGCCGAACGCAAGCAGATATTCAAAAGGGGAAGGATAGGTAGGCATCACGGCTCCCGGGGAGGTTCGCCAGCACGGGATTGCACGGGCGGAGCGGGCAGACTGCTGCCGTGCTCGCTGGAGTGATATAAGGTTGAAAATTTCTTGAATACCCCAGCCGGAAATGAGAAATATCCGATAATGTCGCCAGCCTTGTCGGGTAAGGGCTGGCGTGCTCGCTCGGACGAGCGGTGGTATGGGCAACGTAATCAAGGTATTCAAGAAAAAATGAGCGACCAGTTTTTCGAGCAACCCATTCTCAACTCGCCTTACGCCTATCCTGCCCGGCACTGGGAATTGGATACCGCTAGTCAGCCTACCCAAAAGATCATCGAAAGCCGTCGCCGTGCGGACTTCATCACCCCGATCCCCAAGCCACGTAAGGCCAAGGGCAGTCAAACCAGCTTGCTCTTTGACGAAGGCAAGGGCCTGTCCACCAGTGAGCAGGCATACGACCACACAGCCGTCATTAACGCCGTCCGCCAGGAAGTAGATGCGTGGCGAAAGCTGCCGCCATCGCAATGGAAGGTGACGCCAGAAACGGGCCGCCTGCTGGAGCACTGGCGCAACCACAAGTTCGCCAGTATGCGTCCCTTCTTCTGCCAGGTCGAGGCAGCCGAAACCGCGATCTGGCTGACCGAAGTCGCGCCAACGGGCAAGAACGGCGAACGCTTCCTCGATCATCTGAAGAAGGCCAATCTCAACGCTAACCCCGGCTTGATGCGATTGGCACTAAAGCTGGCCACCGGCGCGGGCAAAACCACGGTGATGGCTATGCTGATCGCCTGGCAAACAGTTAATGCCGTACGCCATCCGCAGAGCAGGAAGTTTACTCGCGGCTTCCTGCTTGTTGCTCCGGGCCTGACCATTCGCGATCGTCTGCGTGTACTGCTACCCAACGACCCAGACAGCTACTACGCCAGCCGCGAGATCGTGCCGCGCGATATGCTGCCTGATCTGGACAAGGCCAAGATCGTCATCACTAACTACCATGCGTTCAAGTTGCGCGAACGTATGGAACTGTCCAAGGGAGGGCGTCGCCTGCTGCAAGGCCGTAGCGGCGCGGAGCTGGACACCCAGGAAACAGAGGGCCAGATGCTCCAGCGGGTCATGCCCGAACTGATGGGGGTGAAGAACGTCCTCGTCATCAACGACGAGGCGCACCATTGCTATCGCGAAAAGCCAGCAGATGAAAGCGACGAAGACATCACTACCGAGGACAAAGCCGAGGCCGAAGAAAACAACAAAGCGGCACGGCTGTGGATTTCCGGCTTGGAAGCAGTGAATCGCAAGCTCGGCCTGCAACAGGTGATCGACCTGTCGGCTACGCCGTTCTTCCTTGCCGGCTCAGGATATGCCGAAGGCACGCTGTTTCCATGGACGATGAGCGATTTTTCGCTGATGGACGCTATCGAATGCGGCATCGTCAAGTTGCCGCGCGTGCCGGTGGCGGACAACATTCCCGGCGCGGAGATGCCCATCTATCGCGAGTTGTGGAAGCACATCGGCAAGAAGATGCCCAAGAAGGGGCGCGGCAAGAATGCCCAACTCGATCCGCTGGCCATTCCCGTGGAATTGCAGACCGCGCTGGAAGCCTTATACGGACACTATGTCAAGACCTATGAAGCATGGAAGCAGGCTGGCATCAAGGCGCCCCCGTGCTTCATCGTGGTGTGCAACAACACCGCCACGTCGAAGCTGGTGTTCGATTACATTTCCGGCTTCGAGCGCCAGAACGCCGACGGTAGCGCGAGTTATCAGGCTGGCCGCTTGGAACTGTTTCGCAACTTCGATGAACACGGCAATCCGTTCGGACGCCCGAATACCTTGCTGATCGACAGCGAGCAACTCGAATCCGGGGAAGCGCTGGACGACAACTTCCGTGGTATGGCCAGCGACGAAATCGAACGCTTCCGCCGAGAAATCATCGAGCGCACCGGCGATCGCACACGCGCCGAGTCCATCACAGACCAGGACTTGCTGCGCGAAGTGATGAACACCGTCGGCAAGGAAGGCCGCCTCGGCGAATCCATCCGCTGCGTGGTGTCGGTTTCCATGCTCACTGAAGGCTGGGATACCAATACCGTTACCCACATTCTCGGCGTGCGTGCCTTCGGTACCCAGTTGCTATGCGAGCAGGTGATCGGTCGCGCGCTGCGCCGCCAGTCCTATGAGTTGAACGAACAAGGCCTGTTTGACGTGGAGTACGCCGACGTATTCGGCATCCCGTTCGATTTCACTGCCAAGCCGGTGATCCCGCCGCCGCCAAGACCGCGCGAAACCATCGTGGTCAAGGCGCTGCGCCCAGAACGCGACGAGTTGGAAATTGAATTCCCTCGTGTGCAGGGTTACCGCGTTGAGTTGCCGGAAGACCAGTTAGAAGCGGAATTTAACGACGATCACACCTTGACCCTGACGCCCGATCTGGTCGGTCCCTCAGAGACGAGGAACGCCGGTATCATCGGCGAAGCGGTGGACATGAACCTCAAGCACCTCGGCGACGTGCGTCAGTCCACGCTGCTGATGGAGCTGACCAAGCACCTGCTTTTCCAGCACTGGCGCGAACCCGGCCAGGATGCGCCGATCAACCTGTTTGGCCAGCTCAAGCGCATCACTCGCCAATGGCTGGATACCTGTCTGGAATGCAAGGGTGGTACTTACCCGGCACAACTGATGTATCGCGAACTGGCAGACATGGCCTGCGAACGAATTACCAAAGGCATCACGACCCGAGAGCTGGCCAAGGGTCGCCAAGTCAAGGCTATCCTCGACCCGTTCAATCCGACCGGCAGCACTGCGAACGTGCGCTTCAACACCTCACGTGACACCCGCTGGGAAACCCTCGGTCCGCCGCCGAAGAACCAGGTCAACTGGGTGGTCTTGGACAGCGGTTGGGAGGCCGAATTCTGCCGCGTGGCTGAATCGCATCCGCAGGTTATTGCTTATACCAAGAACCATAACCTGGGTCTGGAAATCCCGTACCGCTTCGGGTCGCAAAACCGCATCTACATTCCGGATTTCGTCGTTAAGGTCGATGACGGGCACGGCGCAGACAAGCCACTCAACCTAATCGTAGAGATCAAGGGCTATCGGCGCGAAGATGCGAAAGAGAAGAAGTCCACGATGGACACCTACTGGATTCCCGGCGTGAACCACCTTGGTTCGCATGGCCGCTGGGCCTTCGCGGAATTTGGCGACGTGTATGAAATGCAGGAAGACTTTAGTGACAAGGTGCGCGCAGAGTTCGAGAAGATGCTGATCGCAGCAACGGGAGACCCTGTCGAGCAATAGCCCTGATCTGGGAATCTACCGGTTGCGGGAAAAATTGAGAAGGTGGAGCACCGTCTCGTAGCCGCCGACAAAAATCTCTGAAGAAGCCCGACGCACTGTATAACTGAGCAATAGACACATGGCCAAGAAACCCGCCACGCAAGCCTCCAAAGTAATCGAAGATTTCGTCCACAACGAGGCTAGGCGTAAAAATATTCCCACCGTGGAGCATCAGTCCGTGATGCAGCACCACGAGCAAGCGCCCGTGAAGGTAACGTACCCGCGCGGTGGCAAAGGACTGGATGAAGAGGAGGCGCGGCGCAATCGTGACCTCGACCCGCAGTTGATCTGGCGCGGGAAGGATCAGCAGGACTGGTCCGACCTGGTCGTAAACGCGCCGCCGCTCTACATCCAGGAGAAGGTGAAGCCGAAGGTGTTGATCGACGACCTGCGCCGGGTCAGCGAAGCCGCCGCGCCGCCGGCGATGGGCGATTTGTTCGGCGACTTCAACGGCCTGCCGGACGGCGCGGACAGGACCGAGTTCTACCAGCACGAGGGGCATTGGCAGAACCGGATGATTCTCGGCGACAGTTTGCAGGTGATGGCGTCACTAGCCGAGCGTGAAGGACTGCGCGGCAAGGTGCAATGCATTTATTTCGATCCGCCGTACGGAATCAAATTCAACTCGAATTTCCAGTGGAGTACGTCCAGCCGTGACGTGAAGGACGGCAATGCGTCACATATTACGCGGGAGCCGGAGCAGGTGAAGGCGTTCCGGGACACTTGGCGCGATGGTATCCATTCGTATCTGACATATCTGCGCGACCGCTTGATGGTGGCGCGGGATTTGTTGACGGCTTCTGGTTCGATTTTTGTGCAGATCGGCGATGAAAACGTGCACCGCGTCCGTGCGGTACTTGATGAGATTTTTGGCGATGAGAATTTCGTCTCGCAAATAGTCGTCGCAAAAACGGCAGGGGCTTCTTCTGAGCTTTTGCCTCCGATTGCAGATGTTGTGTTGTGGTACGCGCGGAATAAAGAGCGGATCAAATACAGAGCGCAATGGGTTGGCAAGACGGGGGCTGATACTGGTGCTGGTGAATACAAATATGTATTGTTCCCGGACGGGCAAAATCGTCCAATGAGCAAGGAAGAAAAAGACGGTAGTTGTTCGCTTCCAGCAGGGAGTTATGCGTACCGTCCCAGTGCAACAACTTCACAGCGGCCTCCGGGTAGTGATCCTTTCACTTATCGTGGAAAAGTATTTACTCCGGGCAAGGCTCAGTTTTGGAAAACAAGCATTCTTGGGCTTACGAGGCTTGGTAGTGCGGGACGCTTGATTCCGAGAGATAAGTCCATTTCGTACTTGCGGCGGCTTGAAGATTTTCCAGTGATGGCCGTGACGAATATATGGTCGGATTTGCGCTGGGGCTTTGATGCGGCTGAAAAACGTTATGTCGTTGAGACAAATCCGCGTGTTGTTCAACGGTGTATGTTGATGGCAACCGACCCCGGCGACCTCGTGCTAGACCCGACTTGCGGCTCCGGCACCACCGCCTATGTCGCCGAACAATGGGGGCGCCGCTGGATCACCATCGACACCTCGCGCGTGGCGCTGGCGCTCGCCCGCGCCCGCATCATGGGCGCACGTTACCCATACTACCTGCTGGCCGACAGCAAGGAAGGCCAGCAGAAAGAAGCTGAAATCACCCGGAGCGTGCCGTCGTCGCAGCCCGTATACGGCAATATCGCCCATGGCTTCGTTTACGAACGCGTGCCGCATATCACCTTGAAGTCGATTGCCAACAATGCAGAGATTGACGTCATCTGGGACAAGTTCCAGCAAACGCTCGAACCGCTGCGCGAACATCTGAACAAGGCGCTGGAAAAGAATTGGCAGGAATGGGAAATCCCCCGCGAAGCCGATGCAAAATGGAGCGACGCGGCTAGGAAGTTGCACGCCGACTGGTGGCAGCAGCGCATCGCTAGGCAGACGGAGACGGACGCTTCCATTACGGCTAATGCCGAATTCGAATTCCTCTACGACAAACCGTACGAGGACAGAAAACGCGTGCGCGTGGCCGGCCCATTCACCGTGGAATCGCTCAGCCCGCACCGCGTGCTCGGCGTGGATGAAGCCGACGGACTGATCGACGGCGTGGCCGAAGATCGTGCCGATTACGGGCAGGATTTCACGTCGATGATCTTAGCCAACCTCAAGACGGCGGGCGTGCAGCAGAAGAACAAGGACGACAAGATCGAGTTCTCCGCGCTGGAGCCGTGGCCCGGCGAAGGCTATGTGGTGGCCGTCGGCACATATCTGGAAGGCGAAAAACCTAAACGTGCCGGCATCTTCGTAGGTCCGGAATTCGGCACGGTGTCCCGCGCGGACCTGGTGGACGCCGCACGTGAAGCCGGCGACGCCGGGTTCGATGTACTAATCGCTTGCGCTTTCAATTATGACGCGCCGGCCAGCGAGTTCAGCAAGCTGGGCCGCATCAACGTGCTGAAAGCGCGGATGAATGCCGATCTACACATGGCCGAAGATCTGAAGAACACCGGCAAGGCCAACCTGTTCGTAATCTTCGGTGAGCCGGACGTGGATGTTCTTGACACTAAGGGTAACAGTATCCGGAGGTACGATGGCAAACGCGACGTCATCGAAGTACCCGCAGGCGAGGAACTGGTGGTAAAAATCCGAGGGGTTGATGTATTCGACCCAAGCACGGGAGAAGTGCGCAGCGACGACCCCGACGACATCGCCTGCTGGTTCCTCGACACCGATTACAACGAGGAATCCTTCTTTGTCCGACACGCGTACTTTCTCGGTGCGAATGATCCCTACAAGGCTCTGAAGAACACCCTCAAGGCCGAAATCGACGCCGACGCTTGGGCGACGCTGCACAGCGACACTTCGCGCCCGTTCCCCAAGCCCAGCACAGGCCGCTTCGCGGTGAAGGTCATCAACCACCTCGGCGACGAGGTGATGAAAGTGTTCAAGGTGAACTGACCAACGGAGCGATCTGATGCCGGTATCCAGCTCCACGCATCCGGACTGAGTGAATATATGGAATTTCGCATCGCCGACACCTTCACCGCCAGCCTTGCTCGCCTGACCGGCGACGAGCAAAAGGCGGCCAAGACTACCGCATTCGATTTGCAGGTTGACCCTGCCGGCAACGGCATGAGCTTCCATAAGCTGGACAAGGCCAAGGATCCGAATTTCTGGTCCGTGCGCGTCAGCCGCGACATCCGACTAATCGTGCACAAGACCGCCGGCAGTCTGCTCTTGTGTTATGTCGCCCATCACGATAGAGCCTACGAATGGGCCGAGCGCCGCAAGCTGGAAGTGCACCCCACCACCGGCGCGGCGCAACTCGTTGAAATCCGTGAGCGCGTCGAGGAAATTCTCGTTCCGAAGTTCGTCGAGGGCGCCAAATCTGCGAAGCAGAAACCGAAGTTGTTTGCGAAGTACAGCGACGAACAACTGCTGGCCTACGGCGTGCCGACCGAATGGCTAGCTGACGTGAAAGCCACCGACGAGGATTTGTTGCTGGAAATCTCGGGCCATTTGCCCAGCGAAGCGGCCGAAGCCTTGCTCGAATTGGCCACTGGCGGCACGCCAGCGCCGCCGACAGTAGTGAGCAAGGGCACCGATCCGTTCCAGCACCCGGACGCGCAGCGTCGCTTCCGCGTGATGTCCGACGTGGAGGAGTTGCAGCGTGCCTTGGAATTCCCGTGGGACAAGTGGACGGTGTTCCTGCATCCGGCACAGCGGCAGATGGTCGAACGCGATTACAGTGGTGCGGCGCGTGTGTCCGGTTCAGCGGGCACAGGCAAGACGGTGGTGGCTTTGCACCGTGCGGTGCAACTGGCTCGCAAGGACGAGGATGCGCGCATCCTGCTTTCCACTTTTTCGGACGCCTTGGCCAACGTCTTGCGATCCAACCTGTTCCGGTTGACCTACAACACGCCGAAGCTGGCCGAGCGCCTCGACGTGGCCTCGATGGATGCTGTCGGGATCAAGCTATATTCGGCGGAATTCGGTAAACCAGTATTCGCCAGCCAGGAGGAGATTTCGTCGCTACTGAAGTCTGCCGCCAAGAACGTTGATGGGCTGAAAGCCAACACCTCTTTCCTGTTGTCCGAATGGGACGATGTGGTCGACACCTGGCAGATCGAAAACTGGGAGGCGTACCGCGATGCCAAACGGCTAGGTCGCAAGACCCGCCTGCCGGAAGCGCAGCGCGCGTTGTATTGGCAGGTGTTTGCCAAGGTGAAGGAGCAATTGCAGCAGGCCAGCAAGATCACCAAGGCCGAGATGTTCGACAAGCTGGCTGGGGCCATGCTCAAGCGCAAGCACCCGGTGTTTGACTACATCGTCGTCGATGAGGCTCAGGACATTGGCGTGCAGCAACTACGCTTTCTTGCTTCTATTGCCGGCGACAGGCCCAATGCGCTGTACTTCGCTGGGGATCTAGGCCAGCGCATCTTCCAGCAGCCGTTCTCGTGGAGGTCGCTAGGCGTGGATATACGTGGCCGTTCACGCACGCTGAACATCAATTACCGCACATCGCACCAGATTCGTTCGCAGGCCGACCTGCTGCTCGGCCCGGAAGTCTCCGACGTCGACGGCAACGTGGAAAGCCGCAGGGGCACCATTTCTGTTTTCAATGGGCCCGAGCCAGTCATCTGCAGCTTTAATAGCTCTGATCGGGAAAGCCAGGCTGTCGGGCAATGGTTGAAGCAATCCACTACCGGCGGCGCGTTGCCGCATGAAATCGGTGTCTTCGTCCGCTCGGAGGAACAGTTTCCGCGTGCGCTAGCGGCCATTGCCGCCTCTGGCCTGATCGCTCGCGTACTCGGCAAGGATATGGCGACCGAGGAGGGCCTCGTCAGTATCACCACGATGCATTTGGCCAAGGGTATGGAATTCCGCGTGGTGGCAGTTATGGCCTGTGACGACGAAATCATCCCGTCTCAGGTTCGGATCGACATGGCATCGGATGATGCCGAGTTGACCGAAATCTACAACACTGAGCGTCAGCTGCTGTATGTGGCCTGCACCCGCGCCCGTGACCTACTGCATGTTTCCGCAGTGAAGCCGGAATCAGAATTTTTGCAGGATTTGGCGCAAAGATAAGACCGCAACCAGGCTTGAGATCGAGCACATACTGTCCGACAACTCCGTTGCCGAATTGCGCGACAAGTGGGCGCCTGAGAATGCGAATTCCGCCTACGAAGACTAGAAAAATCGGCTTGGCAATCTTGCTCTGCTGGAGAAGCCCATCAACATCGTCGCAGGCAATGACTTTTACGCAACGAAACAGGGAAAGTACCGGCAGAGCGCTACCTGATTCTGAGACAGCCTCAGATCACGAACCCGGTGCCGGATGACGATAGGGTGACAAACAGCCGTGGAGAAAGCTGGTAACATAAGCGCTACCATAAAAGAGCAACTTTGTTGCATCCGGCGAGTGGTGTCGGCTACGTACGGTGGTATGCCAATGGCTCTGACACGAACGTTTAAAGAGACTATCCAGGCGCGGGTGCTTGCCGATCCCAAGTTCGGTAACGACCTGCTCAAGCAAGGTGTCGAAGCGTTGCTGACTGGCGATGTGGACGCCGGCAAGGCAATGCTGCGCGACTACATCAAGGCGACGGTGGGATTTGAAAGACTCGGTGCCGAGACTGGGGCTTCCCCTAAGAGCTTGATTCGGATGTTTGGTCCATCAGGTAATCCGCAAGCGAGGAATTTGTTCACGATCATCAGCCATCTACAACGTCATGCTGGTCTAACGCTAAACGTTACAACCCGACGCGTCGGGCGTAGTTGATTTACGTGAGCGAACCATAGGCTGCAGTCAGTCGCAAGCGCCGCGTGCGGGCTGCGACGAAATCGAATCTTTGACTATCAGCGTGCTGCTGACGACGCGGGTAGTTTGCTGATAGAGGGTGAAATCGCATGAACGCCGAAATTCTGAAAAGAGTAGTACGAGCCATCGCAGATGGTTCACAGAGCGATCTCGAGCGCCTTGCGGGAAAAATTGTCGAATCGGAGCGCAAGACCGGGCATGTGCGCTTGGCCGCTCAGCTTGAAGCGATCCTCAAGCAGCCCAAGGCCAAGCGGCCGGCAGCCCCTTCAGTTCCGGACGTTGACCGTACGCTGAAAGAGCTGCCTCTTAGCCGCAGGCACGGAGAGAATCTGGCGACGCTGATTCCAACAGAGCACCTTGAACACCACATGGTGCTACCAGACTCTGTTGAGCAGCGTTTTGCGCGAATTGAAGCGGAATATGCGGCTCGTGACCGCTTGCGAACGTTTGGCCTGAAGCCGAGAAAGACGGTGCTGCTGTATGGCCCACCGGGTTGCGGGAAATCGTTGGGTGCAAAGCGACTCGCTTGGAACACGGGCCTGCCATTGATGAAAGTCCGGTTCGATGTTCTCATTTCGTCGTTCTTTGGTGAGTCGGCTCAGAACCTTCGAGCAATCTTCAGTGCGGCGAAGGAGAAGCCATGCGTTCTGCTTTTGGACGAGTGTGATTTTATTGCCCGCTCGCGCACGAACTCGAAGGACATTGGTGAAGTGTCGCGAATAGTGAACTCGCTGCTGCAGTTGATGGAAGAGTATGACGCGCCGGGCCTTCTAGTTGCAACGACGAACCTTGAATCCGCATTGGACCCTGCCCTCTTTCGTCGATTCGATGATGTTTTTTCTATTCCGTTGCCTAGGCCGACTGAAATTGAGAAATTGCTTCGGATGACGTTATCGACTGTACTGACGGAACAGCCGATGCGATGGGACCAGTTGGCTAACAAACTCGACGGCTCGTCTGCCGCGATGG